>Ga0256404_1000303_pt1 | contig 127528 bp, 121 predicted proteins | sample RumenRJG_01DNA_FD_185990 | JGI IMG/M metagenome (GOLD analysis project Ga0256404, IMG submission 185990) | Bovine rumen microbial communities from Lethbridge, Alberta, Canada - RJG_01 | ecosystem: Host-associated > Mammals > Digestive system > Stomach > Rumen | place: Canada: Alberta... | reverse complement strand
CTAATTTATAAAGGGCTTCTGTAAAACGTTTCATCGGCTTTATTCCGCCTGTCGTAACACGCAAGCAATTTCCTAAAGAGCCGATTCCAGAATATGTTTTAATGAGTATACCTTCTTCGGACTTCATTCTTTCAACAAGTTTTTGTGCGTCAGTCTTTGGCTTAATGAAAATAAAATTTCCTTCCTTTGCATTGAAAGTATATCCGTTCTCAGAAAGAGACTTAATCAGATAATCTTTCCCTTCTTTCTGTAATCTGATAAGTTCATCTAGCATTCCTGGCTTCTGAATAATTTTCTTAGCGAAAAGCATTGCAAAAGCATTAACATTATGAGGAGTACAGAGTTTCTGCACCATTTTTATTCCTTCTGGCCAACCAACAACATAACCAAGACGGCAACCAGCAAGAGAAAAGAGTTTTGAGAATGTTCTTGTTACAAAAATATGCTCCTGTTTCAAAGCATATTCAATGAAAGAATATGGATAGAAATACATATATGCTTCGTCAATCAGAACTGTTATCTCATTCTTTTTAGTAGCATCGAGTATTTGTGCAAATTCTTCAGCTGTGTATGTATTTCCCATTGGATTATTTGGATTCAGAAGAATCAGAAGCTGAGTGTCTGGAGTAAGTTCTTTGATAATATTTTCAACAGGCATCTGCAAATCTTCGGTATAATGTACTGGAACAAATTTTCTACCGTACATTTTAGGGTATACTTCAAACATCGCATAAGTTGGAGTAACACCAACAATTCTTCCGTCAGGAGATGTAAATGCCTCAATAATCTGTCGGATTCCTTCAGAAGAACCATTTGTAAGACAAATATGTTCTATATCAGTTCCATGATAATCTGCAAGAACTTGCGTAAATTCTAGTGTCTCTGGATACTGTGCAACAAATTCGGGAGTTACATCTTCTAAGACTTCATTAATAAAGTCCTGTGAAAGACCTTCAGGATTTTCATTCAAATCCAAACGCAAATACCCTTCACGTTTGTTCTGGTCAAAGATTCGGTCTAAAGTTTCAATATTTTTATCAAGATAGTACATAACATTCCTCTACAAAGATATTTCTTCTAAAACTTTTTTTGATGCATTCGGATAATTAATTGCCAAATGTTTCTTAGCATAAACAGTTCGTTTCTCTTTCAAAGAATCGTTGTCTTTTATTATTACATTCTCTATAAAATCCATAATCTGCTGTTTTTCAAAAGCAATGTAATAGTTTTCTAAACAAGATTTACCCAATTCAGAAAATATTTTTTTATAATTTGGTTTTGCAACAAAACAACATGGTTTTTCTGTATACAGATACTCAACAACAAATGATGAACAATCATGAATCATTGCATCCGAATTTACGAATATATCAAAATAATCTCCGCCTACAGAATAAACAATTCCATTCTTCTGAATCTGTTCAATATATTCATCAACCTGCTTCTCTGTCCAAAAACCTTCATTTACCATATTTACAAACAACAATGGATGCGGACGGAAGATAAATTCGATTTCGGGATATTTCTTTGGTAACTCTAAAATAAAATCTGAATACTTTAAGAAATTAGAAAGTGGCAATTCCCGATTATTAACTGTATGATGTGGAGCTATAATAATTCTTTTCTTTGCAGAAACCGTTCTTCTCTCAAATTTCGCAAGATCATCCATTTTTGCATATCCAGTCAAACAGACATTTTTACCTTTGCACAATTCATTTTTCTTGTAATCTTTGTAGGAAAACTTGTTATCTGCGAATACTTTCCAAAACAAGCTGATTTCAAGCATCGGCATTATGATTTTACAGCCATAATGATCTGGCATACATCCGTAACTCATATAAACTGGCAAAACATCCTTTTTTGACAGATACTGTACTCCATGAACTTTATTTACCATTGCATCATAAGGATTTGCACAGTAAATAACATCAAATTGATCTGACACATCTTTAAAAGTTCCAGTAGCTTCGTCATAACCATCAATGACATATTCTGCACCATATTTTTTTACAAAGAATTCCTTTGTTTTATTGTACTGCTCTTTTAATTGATGTTCTCCACGAGCAACATCAGGGCAAATAACAATTTTTGGAAAATACTTTTGTGGCTCTGCTAGCATTAAATCCATCAAGCCATAAGCTCCAAAAGTTGAATCATATACAACATACGAAGCAAATCTTAAAGGTTTATCTCCGCGATTTCGGATTTTCTCTTCAACTTCTTTATAATGTGCATGAGTTGCAACAATAAGCGGTCTATATTTTATGGCATGGTACTTTCTACGCGCATAAGAATATAATGACCGAATTGTATCCAACAAAAACTTCGGACATACTTTTTTTAGAGTTTTTCTCAACATAATATTTGCTTTATAATGGAGTTATAAGATTTGCTATTAAAACTCGTTTATCGTATCAATTACAAATTTCACCTGCTCATCTGTCAAGCATGGACTCATAGGCAAACTCAATTCCTCTGCATGAATCTTCTCTGTAACAGGCAGGCTGATTTCATTCCATTCCACATAGCACTTTTGCTTGTGTGGCGGAATCGGGTAATGAATCAGAGTTCCTATCTCATGTTCTTTCAAATACTGCTGCAATTCATCGCGCTTTTCGCAGAAAACAGGGAAGATATGAAACACATTGCTTTCATCTGATTTTACAGTCGGCATTTTAATAAGCGGATTCTTGATTCCCTCATAATACATCTTTGCAATCTGCTTGCGTCGGCTGTTGTCTTCGTCCAAGTGCTTCAATTTCACATCAAGGACAGCTGCATTCATTTCATCAAGACGACTGTTTTCTCCGACATAATCAAACACATATTTTTTTGACGAACCGTAGTTACCAAGCACACGAACAAGGTCGGCAATCTCTTTGTTATCAGTCGTAATTGCACCCGCATCACCAAAAGCTCCAAGATTTTTCCCTGGATAAAAGCTGTGTGCCGCAACTGTTCCAAAAGAACCAGTTTTCTTTCCTTTATACATACAGCCGTGAGCCTGTGCATTGTCTTCAAAGAGCTTCAATCCGTGATTTTTACAGATTTCATCAATTTTTTCGTTATACAAACAGCGACCATAAAGATGAACAAGCATTACAGCACGAGTCTTTGGAGTTATAGCTTTTTCGATTGCCTCTGCATCAAGTTCAAGTGTTTCTGCATTAGGGTCGAGCAAAACTGGCTTTAAGTTGTTCTGAGAAATCGCAAGAATAGTCGCAATATAAGTGTTTGCCTGAACGATAATTTCATCGCCATCGTTCCAGCCATACAAAATCTTGCAGGCACGAATCATCAGCTCCAGAGCCTGAAGTCCGTTCGCAACGCCAACACAGTATTTTGTGCCAATATATCTAGAATAATCTTCTTCAAACTGCTTGTTCTCATTACCTTGAAGATACCAGCCACTGTCCGTTACACGAAGCACCGCCTCATGTAGCTCATCTGCATATTTTGCCGTAATATCTTTTAATGATAAAAATGGTACTTGCATTTAAGTTTTCCTATATTAATATTAAAAAATTTAATTAATATCGAGAACGCCTTTTTGGCATTTCAAGATTTTTGATTCCTTTTTTTGAAAGATTTGTGTGAATATCGATTTTTGCTATTTGCTTTACTTTATTTGATTTCAAAATGCAATTATAAACATTTCTCAATTCATCATTATCAAATTTGTCAATACATATAGGCTCGTACACTTCTAAATCTTTCTCTGTAAGATAATCAATTATATCATCAAAACAAATAACACAATCTTCCGTAAAGCCATATCGACCCTTAACGTATTTGCGATAGGGAGAATTCTCTTTATCACCACCTGCTATAAAATGGTATAATTGTGTAGTTGAAGAAAAAACATAAACCACTACAGGATAATCAAAAGAACCACTCTTTCCTAGATACAACAACCAACGAGGATGAGCATCCATTTCAAAATTCCTTGAACTGAAAGGCTTATTTGTACGATAAAGACAGCCTACTTCAAATTCTCCTGCTTTCACAGGTATCTTCGTTTCTTCGTCGTCTGCCATGACAATTAAGAATCCTAATTACTTAAGGCTGCATATATAGCATAATTTGCTTCTGCAGAAGTTCTCTCAGATTCTTTTTTAGTTTTGAAATCGCTTCCAAACTCATCTGCATAATCCATAAGTTTACGAGGATAATTATTATCAATAGCTATTTGCCAAGATTTTATTTCTTTGTGAGAAAGCTCAGAAGCTTTCTCTGCTGTCCATTCTTCAGTTACTGCACGCTTAATGTATTTATCAAGTACATCAAGTTCATAATCAGAAAAAAAATCTATATTTGGCTCATTTTTGCAAACAAAAACAGGCTTACCTAAATTTTCCTCTTTTATGAGTCGCTTCTCATAAATTGCTGACTTCATATTTTTTAATGTATGAGGAACTGGTCCCATTTTTTCTGCATAATATTTCAATGCCGTTAATGGTCTACCAATACTGCGAACACATTCAAAATCCGAGAAGGCTAAAATTTTATATAAAACAACTTGGTCAATATGCTTATTTGTTTTCGTCCAATAATTTTGTGCAATATACGCAACAGCATTTTCAACAATTTTCTTGTTATATTTCATTTTATACCTCCTACTACTATTATAATACCAAAGCTATTTTTTGTATATCTATAGAACTATTGATTGGCGATTATTTTTTCATTGAATTCTTATATCAGACAAAGTTACAGTATAAATTTTATACTTCTTTTGCTGACTAGCGTTTCCTTTTATCACAAAATTAGAGCCATTGAAAGAGAAATTTTGATACCGTGCTATAAAACGTCCATGATAAATATTTTCATTAAACTCATCTGTTGGTAAATCAATTCGTCCACCGTTATAATTATCAGAATTATCTAATGTAATTTCTGATACAAAAGTCGTTTTATTCAAAGAAGCAACATCTGTTTGATAAGAAACAACAGCCTTTATATAAGCAATCATAGCTCCGTTTGCAGGCTTAACTTTATTCCAAAGTTCATTAAAAGCATTTTGAGAATTTAAAAAATTTTCATCTTTTTTATTCATATTTTTCCTACATCGTCTTCAAAAGCATCTCAGCCTTTGCAACATATTCATCTCTAGTAATTTCCCAGAGCCAGTCTAATTCGGTTTCACCTGTAATTCTTGCACCAAGCATTTTATGATAAGCAATTACTTTTTTGTTTCCTTTGCGAACATCAAAATGGATTTTCTTAAATCCAAGCACATCAAAGCCATACATTCGCAAAAGCCAATCGCTTTCAAAACTTTCAGCAGGACTTACTCCGTCAATTAAAAGCCAGCTTCCAATACAAAAACTGTCGCCTTGAACATCATAAATACGATATGTTCCAATTCTCTCTCCGCTCTTGTTCTCAATAATAAAATACCACTCATCAGAAAGGTCAAAATATCGTTTTATATACGCAACTTGATTTTCAAGATTATATTCCGTCTTATGAAGAAACTTTGATTTATTCTCATCACAGCGAAGCGAAAGAATAAAATCAGCATCATCTACAGTAACTTCACGAAGAGTTACATATTTTCCAATAAGTTTATCAGATACTATTTTTCCACCCATAAAAGCTCCCTAGAACGTTGCGCAGTCAGCAATATAATCATGACCTGTAAGCCATTTTGCTTTTTTGCTCAAAAGAAATACGACAAGTTCTGCAACATCTTCTGGTTCGCCAAAACCAAACGGATAAGTTTCTTCACGACCTTGACGCAAATTTACCATTTCGTCATTCATCGTCATAGGAGTTTTTATATCACTTGGACTTACAGTGTTTACACGCATTCCTCGAGAAGCAATTTCTTTTGCAATAGTAGAAAGCGATGCTTGTAAAGCAGCTTTCGTTCCTGAATACATACAGAGTCCTTTCTCTCTGAGAAAGGACTCTGCTGAAGCAACAGCTACAGCAGATGCCTCGCTTCCTATGCAAATTCTTTTATCAAAGAAAGTTTTTATCATCATAACAGGAGCAAAATAGTTTATATTGAAAAGATTTAGACTTTCTTCGTATTCTGTTGCAGATGCAGGCTTTAACAAAATAGAACCTGCACAATACGCTATACCAGAAAACTTTCCATACTTATCTTTGAGAGATTTCAAATATACTGGCATATCAGACAAATGCTCTGTTAAATCTGCTACTTCAACAAACAAGTTTTCTGCTTTTGAACATTCGCTTTTCAGAATCTGCAATCGCTCAAGATTTCTTGCAACAGCGACAACTTTAGCTCCCTCTTCAATAAGCTTTAGAGCAACAGCCTTACCAATTCCAGAACTAGCTCCTGTTACAATAAAAATATTTTCTTCACAGAACAAAGACATTATTTAATTCCAAATCTTGCTGCAATTTCTGCTACTGTCTTATAACTTGCAATCTCTTTTACTGTAATCTGAATATCGTTTTCCAGCATCCAGCTTACAGTTGCCATTGTTGTGAGTGAATCCCAGTCATCTAAATCTTCAAGAACAGAATCGAAAGTGATTGTTTCTTCTGTCTGCAAAATATCAGTAAACTTAGAAAGGAAATCTTCTTTTGTCATTTTTATACCTCTTAATATTCAATCAAATCGGAGCAGTAAATTTTATTTATGTCCAAAATGCAATTAGCCCAACTTAAGCCCACACCAAAACCACTTAAAAGCACTTTGTTAGCCTTGTTTTGCACAGCATCTCGAATCATATAACTAAACGTACATGGAATTGAAGCTCCACACTGATTTCCAAATTCTGTCATTGTGCCAATAGGCATTTTTTCAGATGGAACTCCAAGTGCTAAAGCAATATTCTGCAAAATCATTTTGTTTGCCTGATGCATTACAAAATAATCAATTTCAGAAGTCTGCTTTCCTGCATATTCCAAAATCTTTGAAACAGAATCCTGCACACGCTTCATCGTAAAATCAAAGACTCTTGCGCCGTCCATACCTGCAAGATACATTGGCTGTCCATTTTCATAGAACATATCTTTTGTAAATGGATTTCTAAAACCGCCATTTTTGCAGATAAGAGCATCATAACCCGTGCTATCTGTATTTATAGAAAAGTACCAAGGAGAAGCAGATTCATCTCTTGTTACAAGTGTTGCAGTTCCCGCATCTCCAAAAACTGGTGCTGTATGATTGTTGAACATATCAGAAAACTTACTGAATGTATCACCAACGCACAAAAACACATTTTTACAACCATGATTTATAAGCATTGCAGCTTGATAAAGAGCGAACTCATAACCACTGCAAGCCTGTGGAATATCCATGCAGACGCAATCTTCATTAAGACTAAGCCTGTTGTGAAGAACATAGCTTGTAGCAGGCATAAGATAATCAGGTGTGTAACTTACAAAAATCAATGCATCTACATCACTAGGCTTTGTATTAGTATTTGTAAACAAATCCAAAGCAGCCTTATAGCACAAATCACTTGTAGTTACATCAGAATCAGCAACACGTCTATTCAAAAATCCGCTTGATTCTACTACTCGTTTAATTTTTTTCTGGTTTCCACCGTAAAGCTCTGTATCATCATATAAGCACAATGACTTTTTAGGGATTACGCAGGAAACTCCGATTATTCTTGAATTTAAAAGGGTAGCTTTCATGCAACAGCCCCCACTCCACAAAGGAAGGAAGACTTTGCAAAAACTACTTTATAACAGTACCCCCCCCCCCGTGATTTTCTTAACATATCGAGCAGGATTACCATACCAGACTTCCCCTGCAGGAACGTCTTTTGTAACCACGCTACCAGCTCCAATCATGGCATTTTCTCCAATAGTATGCCCGCAAACAATCGTGCTATTCGCTCCAATGCTTGCACCTTTCTTTATAATCGTTTTTGCATATTCTTTCGGATGCACTTTAGAGCGCGGAAACAAATCATTCGTAAAAGTAACGTTCGGACCAATAAACACATTATCCTCAATCGTAACACCGTCCCACAGCTGAACACCACTTTTCACAGTAACATTGTTTCCCACAGTAACATCGTTTTCAATCAGCACATTTGCACAGATATTGCAGTTCTCACCGATTTTCGCTTCTGGAAAAATCACGCAATACTGCCAGATATTCGTGTCTTTGCCAATGTGGGTTGATTTGCAATCAGAAAGAGGATGTATCATTTACTTTCGGTATCCTTCAAAGATTTCAAAAACTCATCGTAATTTCTGATATATTCTTTCTCATCATAATATTCGCTTGCAAGAACCACGAGCTTGCAACCATAAGAAAAATCGTGCATTTCGCGCCACATATTCTTTCCGATGTACAAACCGACATCAGGACGATTAAGCAAAACCTGCTCACGTTTTTCTCCATCATCAAGAATAAAACGGCAAGCTCCGTCCATTGCAATGATAATTTGTTCAAGTTCTTTATGGGCATGAAAGCCTCGTGCTTCGTTCGGAAGCGTATCAAACATATAATAAATACGCTTGATTTCAAAAGGCACGTTTTTAAGACCTTCAAGAGAAATTAGCTTTCCCCTGCGGTCGCCGTGCACCTGCAGGTCAATGAGATGATAATTCATAAAACCATTCCTTTATTCAAAATAGAAAAACTAAAAGCCTCATTCACATGAAACAAACGAAATATCGTAATAAGTTATCTTCGTATATTTAAAAAGATTGCCTTCTGCTGAAGACTCGGATAAAGCCACTAGATAAAAATAATTTTTAAAGACACCTTCCCCATTGGCAAGCAGCATCGTTTTTGCCGTCACCCAAAAGAGAAGTGTTCGCCATCCGGTATGCGTGCTTGAATCAAGCTCCGTGCCAAACGATGGCTGCCTTTAATGTTTTTATTCTAATATATCGCCTTGATTGCGTCAATTGCTCAAAATGTGAACAAAAACACCTGTTAGGCAAAACCTAAACTTTGAATCTTGCAAGTCTTTTTTCTATAACATAAAATGCAACACCACAGTATTCTGGCAACTGCCCCGTTTCATTGCAACGCTTCCAATTATTCAAAACATTCGTACATTGAACCTTGGTAAGACTATTCCCTTTATTTGCCTTTTCCAATGCCTGGCAAACCGCCTTAAAAACCGAATTTCTCGAAGCCTTCATATAATCATTATTCAAGTTCAATGTATTTTTTAACTGTACATTAAATTCCGCATCATCCGAAACAATTTCTCCGGAAGGTGTGTAACGAATTTTTAATTTAAGCTGATGTGCCCTATTTGCCGGATTGTATTTCACATCCCCATTATTACCGTAACCTGCTTTTCCGCGGAAGTTGTCACAGCAATACTCTTCACCTATTACACCAGCACAAACACCAAGCATATTCGAATAATCAAGCACATTATCCTTTGCCTGTGATTGCGGAAGCCAATGTTCAATACGCATTGTGCTATATTCAATGTGCCTCATGCAATATGCACATAAACCGTTCTGCTCTTCCAAAAGAGAATTTTTTATATCAGCCTTTACATTTGCACTTAAATCTTCAAAAGAAGCATTCTTATTCGCTTTTATGAAAAAAGTAAGAGAAGCAGGAACTCTGCCTTTATTGATAGATATCACAGTTATTCCTCTTCAAAATCCAAAGTATTGATTACAGCCCAATACCCCAATGTATCTGGGGTTGAACCATTTAAATCTTGCTCAATTGCATTAAGCTTTTCTTTAGCAGCCTTATATTCCTCTTTATCTATCATATCAGAAACTTCTTCCAGCCTGGCGTTTATTTCTGCATTTATAAAAGAAGGAATCTCTTCAGAGCCAAAGACATTTTTAAGTACAGCATCAGAAGAAAGACCATAACTTTGCTTTATATTCTCCATAATCTTAAAATCTTTGATAATACGTATACTTTCAGGTTTAAGCTCGCCTACAACCTGTGGGGAATGTGTTGTTATAATGAACTGGCACTTCGGGAAAATTTGAGGAAGTTTCTTTATTAAGATTCTTTGCCAAGAGGGGTGCAAGTGTAAATCTATTTCGTCAATCATAATTATACCCTGTCCTGCCAAAAGTCCTTCAATATCAGTATCATTTTTATGTATCGAGTTTGCTACTGCAAGCCTTCTTGCTATGTCGCTCACAAGCGTTATAATCATTTTTTCACCGTCAGAAAGATTTCTAAGCGGTAACTCACTGTCATCTTTTGCAATTAAAAACGTATTAAGTACTCGCGCAACATGGATATCCCTATATTTTTCAGAATATTTCCTTAATGCCAGTCTCACAGCTTCCAGTTTCATATCATGAGGCTGAGGTGCATTTGGGAATAAAGACATATTCCTTTTATACAATTCATTTTCAATATCTTCATAAAATTTAAACCATGTAAAAAAATCATTAAAACTATAAGAAGCCGAAAAACAATTATCATAAATGGAAAGCGGATTGTTCATATCCGTTTTATTTTGCAGAGAAAAATCCAGTTCACTCCTGTTTGCAGGGTAAAGTGCAAACACAGGAAACTGAGACTTTGACAAAAAATCAATATCAGGAAACTTCTTTGTCCGCTTAGCAACGGCACCAGTTTTTGATATGGCATTAGTTATCTCATAAGATTTCCCATCATATTCAAATTCAAGGCGAATTTCAGCATCACCATTAAACTCAAAATCATAAGTATTTTTGGTGTAATGGATATCCTCATTTTCCAAAAAGTAGTTGTTTTTAGAAGTCAGCTTATTCTGCCTAAGAAGCCCCATTAAGCATTTTGAAATCCCCTTCATAATAGAAGTTTTTCCTGAACCATTTACACCAAGAATGCAAGTAACTGGCTTCGAAAAATCAAGGGAAGCCTCTTCAAATCCGCGGTAATTCTTTACAACAATTTTATTCAACTTCATAATTCTAATATATCACCTGTCAAAATAAAAATCCACAATGCGAACAATCCCACAAATGCGCATCCCCCTAGTCATCCCAGGCATCCTTTGCCACACGACAGTACTTGCTCTCCAAATACTTTCGTTGCACATTCTCGTCCTTGCGGCACTGGTAGCTGGAAAGCGGCTTAAGCGTGGTGCGGTGATAGTCGGGATTGATGTCGGTAAAGTAAATCTGGTCGCGGCGAAAGAGGTTCAAATCTAGCATTTCTACATCGTGGGTGGCGCAGATAATCTGAGCATCGCTCACCTTGCCTTTAATAAAACGTCCTACAAGCTGGCGAACAATCAGAGGATGCAGGTGGCATTCTATCTCGTCGCAGACAAAGGTTTTTCCCTTCTGAAAAATATCCATAATCGGGCACATTAGCTTTATGAGTTTTTGCGTTCCCATGGATTCTTCTATTAACTCGAGCGAAAACCCCTTATAAATTGTTTTTACGGTTGTGGTCAAAACCGGCTGGTTCAAGATCATTGCCCTAATTGCAGGTGGCATATCCGGCGGAAGCTCTGCAGCCGTCATAAGGCGCTGTTCAGACTTTGGCTTAATATCAACAATATCGCTGCCTGTTTTCCGAAGGAATTTAAGGAACATGTCTTTTATCTTTTTATCATGCTCCATCTTGCTTACGGAATATTCAAGCCAGTTATTATTATCGTTCATCAGGACTACTAGGCCTTCGCTGTAAAAAAGATAGGCATTCGAAAGCTCTTCATAGTTCAGGTTGTTTACCGCAAGGCTTAGGACCAGCTTGTTGGGGATAAGTTTTTCCTTGCACATGCTTTCTATACGGCTGAATTTTTCTGCCGCCTTAACCTTCATTCCGTCTCTGCTAAAAATAACTCCCATCCTGCCGTTTGGTGCATAATAAAGAGTTTCCTTAATAATTTTCTGGGTATCGTAAGAAAAACTGTAAATATAGCGGGTCTTTTTCCAGACAAATTCCATCTCGTATTCGGTAGGCTTGTCCGGGCTTAATCGGTGTGGGGCACGGTTTAATAAGCTCCCTGGCTGCAAAATATGGCTTGTAAGCACCATGCTCTGCATAATTGCCATCCCGGTGAGCACACTTGTTTTTCCGGTAGCGTTTGAGCCGTAAATTGCACAGGCCGGATTTACCCGCTCGTTTTCAAAACGGATAAGGGAGTTTTCAAAGGTATCATCGCTATTTGCCCTCAGGTCGAGCGTAACCTTGTCGCGGATGCTCCGTACATTTGAACAAGAAAAATTCAATAACATATTTTGCCCCAGATAACTAGATGCCGGACTTGATGCGGCATGACAATCGTCGGTAATGATGCGTTACAAACGTGCATAGCAATGCCTTATTAACGTTAATAAGGCCCTTTTATAGAGCTTTATAAGATAGTGTTACACTAGTTAATCACATATCGTTACAAAAGTCAATAAAACAGTATTATTTAGTAATATAAATATCGTATTTACGAAAACGTTACATTATTCTCGGTTAAAATAAAAATTTTCTTTAGCATAGTATTGACACGATTTTCTCGATATGGTAGGGTGTATATGAGGGTAAAGGGGCTCAGGCAAAAAAAATGCCCCCTTTCAAAGAACGGTATTCGCAGTACCGGACTTAAAGGAAGCACCCTAAAATGGTTTGACACATCTGTGAGAATGTATCACCAGTCGAATGTTGATATTGTATCACAGATTCGCCGTTCGTGTCAAAGGAAAAATTTTTGCTCCCAAAACATATAAGCGGGGCAAGCCGGAAGTCTTGGTTCGGCTGACTTTTGGAAGGATTTAAATCATGGAAGAAATAAAAACTTCCTTTAACGGCAAGGATGGCAACGGTGGTCTTACATTGTACGCCAATCCTTTTGGCACGGGCAAAAAGTTCTACGGACGTTTTGAACGTGATGTTCTTAGCATGGAAAACCTTGTTTCGCGCGTACAGGAAAAGAATCCAGGTGCGGATGAAATCATCATCAACACTGCAATCAGCTATATAAAGCGCGAGATTCTGGCAGCCTTAAAAGAAGGCAAAGCCGTGAACCTGCTTGATTTAGGCGAACTGTATATAGGTGCAAGCGGAAGCGTGGCAAGCGATTCTGCAAGCGACGTGCAGGATCTTACGCTCTGCGTAAAGTTTTCTGCCAGCCAGATACTCAAGGATTCCATTGCAAATGTTACGATTGGCAAGGTGGTTCTTTCTGACACTGCCCCTGCAATCAACAAAATCTTCAACTGGTTCACAGGCGAAGAATCCACTACCCTTTCGGCAGGAAAGAACGTCATTCTAGAAGGCAAGCGGCTTAAGCTTGGCTCAGACGAAAACTGCGGTCTTTTCCTCGCCCCAACCGACGAGAAAGGTGAAGTTTCGGACGACGAAACCAGCTGGCTCTCCTGCACGACTCTTGTACGCCAGAACACTCCAAAAAAGATTGACTTTTACCTCCCCGACAGCGCAAGTCCCGGCTCTGCCTACAGGATTGTCATAAAGTCAAACTATGTGAACGGCACAAACAAACGCAAAGAACCAACCTACACCTACAGCGAAGTGGTTACGGTAGCGTAAAACAATGCCCAATGCGTAATTGTGGGGCGAGGATGTATGCTGCGAACTTGTTCCGCCCCTGATACGCATTTTTTTCTGTTCCTATCGTCTTAAACAAAAAGCACATCATTTATCCTCTGGTTCTACCTTCCGCACTTCTTCATACGTAAGCCCCAGGACACGGGTTCCGTTCATGAATTCAACGTCAATATTAACCCGCTTGTTGCGCCTGTTTACGGCTATCACTTTTGCGGACATATCCTTGCACGGTCCGTCCAAGAGCTGAATTCTGTCGTTGACGTCAAATGCCACGTGAACAACTGGAATAACGGTTCCGTACTTTACAATAGAGCGGACAATCTCAACGTCATTCGGGCTCAAAGGCTGCAAAGGATTGTTCTGTGGCAAGAATTTTATAAAACCGCTGCCCTTCCGCAAAAGAAAAAAATTCTCAGGGGAAATTTCATTGGTTTCCAAAAACACATATCCGGGAAAAACCGGGTCAATGTATTCCTTGCCTTTTTTTAGCCGCATTTGCTTTTGCAAAAAATGAAGCTTTCCAGACATGGAGCTTGAACTAGAATCAAGGAGGGGCTGCATTTCTTTTACGTATTTGTTTTCTTCGCCAGTTTTTATCCAAATACAGTAAAAATTACTCATAATAATCCTATTACCCTTCAATCAAATCCAAAAGACTAAGGCAACCTTCTTTGGTAAGTCGGTTGATTACTTTTTCTTCACACTGCTCTCCGACTACACAAAATGCATCCTGCGCAATCGGAGCATCTTCTGATTCTTCCAGAAAGGCAACCTGAAACTTCTGGCAGGCATAGACAATAAGAAATTTGATGTAGCTGTTTCCGTACAGAACAAACTTTGTTTTTCCCTCTTTCTTTGCCCGGGCCACAATATTACAAAGAGTCTCGTTATACTTGTTTGCAATGGCAAAAGTGCGCTTGGCAAAAGACTGGCTGCGTGCGGTAAGCTCTGCAATTCCGGCCGGAGTAACCGCATAGGAAAGCTTCTTAAGGTTAACGTTGGTAAGCATAATCCAGCCGCGCTCCACAAAGCGCTTCAATATTGCGTTCATAAGCCCAACAGAAATACCTGCGTTTTCCGCAAGCACTCGCTGACTTGCAAGGGGGTCTTCCTTTAGTGTATCTGCAATTGTTTGTAAGGTTGCCACATCACTGTTCATATTTTGAATAATTTACCATAAAAAAGGTGTGGTGTCAAAGTTATAGCACGGCAGGCTTGACCTGTTTTTATTCATTTTATGATTTTATATGCTTCTTTTAATGCATGAAATTCTCTTCTGTACAAACCATAATTTGCAATGTTTGTTTTATGATAGCTCTCATAATTTCCAAAGATTTCTATAGCCTTTTCTAACGGAAGCCAAACTGTTTTATAACCAGCCTGTTTTTCATTTTCTGTAAGATGAACTTTTCCCGTATTTTCAATGACATCACAAATAAAATAATGGTTTATATGTCTCCAATCTAAAAACAATTCTTCAATTTCTAGATAAGCTAGTTTTGCTTTTACAATTATTCCTGTTTCTTCTAACATCTCTCTTTCACAACATTTTTCAAGAGATTCATTATCTTCTTGTCCGCCACCAGGAATTATATACTTTCCTTCATTTGATTCATAACATAATAAAACATTTCCGTTGTTTATTATAATTCCTCTGCATGCATGACGAATATTGTTTACACATCCTTTGTAATCATCATTTATTAATTGAATTAATTCCATTTCTTTTTGCCACTCTTTTACATACGCAGATATCAGTATCATCAACATTTAAAGAAATTGTATCATCGCTTTCTGCTGTATACTGAATTCCAATCCAATATCTAAAAGTTGAAAAATCTGCAACAACATAGTCACTTGCATCGTACTTTATTCTTTCTTCTTCAGTTAAGGTTTTGGGAAGAAAAATTTTATCTATATATAATTCTCCCTCTGTTTTTTTCCCTTTCTCATTCAATACTATATAATACTTATTATTATTTTTGCTAATTTCTAGCTTAACAGGAATTTTAGTATTTTCTTCAAAACAACCGTCTTCTTCTTTTACAAATTCTTCCCATTTTCCAACATACCAATCTAATTCCCTAATTCGGGGGCTAGTTTTTTTTAAATTACAACTAACACAAACTAATACTGTGAAAATAAAAAGTGAAAATATTATGTTTGATATTTTTTTCATTTTTCTTCCTCCATAAGCAGGCCAGAGGCTGTCGGTTTTTATTATTTAGTAATAAGGATCATTCAGCTGAACCGCCAAAAAGTTTATTGATTTTATCTGCATCCAATTCACTTATCTTTATCGGCGGCTGAATCACTCGGGATTTAGTTTCGGTTTCAATATCTAAATCTCCTTTATCATGGTTATAGATATATTCATCTACCGTTGAATCGATTTTATACAGGCATGGCTCTCCACCTATTTCCTTGAAGAATAAAAGTTCACGCCAAAAATATCTTCCACCGCCCCAATGAAAACTAAGCGAAAAACCTTCAACAGTTTCTGCAAAATCAGGAAGTTCAAAATTCCGTACTTCTTCGTAGCCGGGAAAATCAATATTCCAAGTCGCACCGTCCGAACGGGAAATTAAAACAGAGGCTCTGTCACCGCAATATTTATTGATTAAATTTGAATCCATACTTTCGAGCAAGTCTGGAGGTATGGCTATCCGTTCATATATAACTTCGTATTTGTATTGCATTTTCGGCGTCTCACAATAGACAAGCGCGGAAAATGTCGCAAACAGTAGAAATATCTTTTTCATTGTTTCCCGATATTATGTACCTTCTTCATAATATAATCAACAACCAAATTACCCGGTGCGGGTGCCAATGTAAAAACTGTTCAAACCGAAAAACAACTTGACCGGTTTGCCAGCTTTAAATAGCCACCGTAACAGTCCACATGAGCGTCATCAGCTAAAACCTTCGCCAAAGTAAACGGATAATTTGTATAACATAAAATAAATAAATAGTGCAGAAGGAAATTAAGCTTGCCATTCCTATTGCGTTTGAAATTGGATGGACAATTTTTCTACAACGGTATTCGCTTGATTCTGCTCGCGGCATTAATGTTATGATAAATGAAACAATTGGAATTGCAATAAAAAAGCCTCTTTTGCCAGCATCATGCATTCGGCGGACTCCGACACTAATAATAGCAGGCATTATAACAACTGAAAATATGTAAATAAAACTCAGCAAAAAAGGATAAACGCTAAATTCGTAATTCGCACGCATAACATTGGAAAGGACAAAAAGAAGAATTTGTATCACAGCACAGAATAAAATGAAGAACCAATATTCAGCCCGGCTTGCACAGCCTTTAAATGAAAACGATTTTGCGAAGCAGCTTTTTATCGTTTGAAAAAATCCAGTAGTTTTTACAGCAAAAGAATTTTCATTCTGTTCATTAGACTCAACATCGGATTCAGATTCTACAGATTGAATTTTCGCCTCAATGTTTAGAATCTGCATTCCCTTTATAAAACCTATCAGGATAAGCAATGCAGTAAAAAAATCAGGAAGTCCCATGTATATTGGAGAAAAATCTGCAAAACTATCAGGATGAAAAATAAATTGAAAAATTATTTGAACAAAAAAACGTATCGTGTGAAAAGGGCTTATAGATACTGTACATTGAGATTGCTCAACAGCCCCATGCAAATGCCTTATTGTCTCACTGCTATAGTATGGAAGTAAACCCAAACAAAAATTAGCAACAGGCCAATACAAAGTATTTATTACAAAAAAGCAAAAATCCCAACCCACAAGTTTCGAATTTTGCAAAAATTAATCAAACGCTTTGTGCGGAAAAGAAAAACAAGAAATAGACCTAGCAAGAATTTATACAAAAAACCTAGAATTATCTTAATGATTGTCTGGATTTTTTGAGCGGCAATCATTTCTGCCCATTCGCCGGTCGCAGAATATGCATTAAGCTCATCAAAATAAAATTTACATCCGATTATATTCCATAAAAGTGCAATCAAAGCTCCTGCAAAAAAGAAAAATGCTGTGAACATAAGTTTTTTGTTTTTCATTTTTTTACTCCAAAAGCGCCCCAGGGGGTGGCCACATAACACCTGTTTAAAGCGCAGCGGGCTCTACCCGCTGTCGGCTACGAACATTTGTTAGGGCTATATTTTTTTATAAGCTCAGTTTATCGTTTCGCCCTTTCTGCTGATTAAAAACACACCGTCTTTATCGGCGATTCTTATCAGCGGCTGGCAGAGCATTTCCTGTATTACAACTTCGCCCAAATACAGAATCCGGCAACCGTTCAACAAATGACCCGCCCACGTCTTGTTTCCATTTCCTATGACGCCATGAATGTGCGGCTCGCCATTTATGATTGTTCCGTCAAGCGACGCCAATTCCAAAGGCTCGCTCAGATTATGTACGTCATACCCCATTGGAAATCCTACGGTATTGGACATTTGAATGTTCGCAATGTCAAATGTCGCTATGCCGGACAACACGACCGCATCCTGTACTTTTTCATTCTGGCATAGTTCCGCTATTTTTTCGCGGAGCAAATCTCCTCGTTCCATTCGCAAAATGAACGTCCTTCCCGTATTTTTCGCAACAAAATGTTTCATGGCAAATCCCCCTTGCATTGATTTTGAACCAAATAATAATGCAAGGCGGAAACAAAGTATATCAAATTATTGCTCATTAGTTTCCACCGCCGATGAATAACTTCCCGCTGTGATTCCCATATATTTTTTAAAAATATCGTTCATGTGACTTTGGCTGGTAAAGTCAAGCTCATAGGCAATGTCGCTTTGAGAATTTTTAAACACCATGTCTTTTATTTTTCTTACTTTGCACTGTTGATGATATTGCTTTGGCGTGATTCCCATTTCCTTCTTAAATATTCTAATTTTTCAGTATATATTGACCTAACTGAATCAGATGACTTATATAGGTCGAACATATCTATTATATGCATTTCAAAACAGAGTTCATCAATATCATGCATTCGGAAACTGTTCGTCAATTCAAGAAGCTTGTCGCCCAAAGAGGGATAAAAGCAACGTTCCGTTTTATATTCTTTCATAACTTCTGCCAATTCATTTTTTAGGCATATTGTAATATAGGAGAAGTCGCTTTTCGGATTAATCGCAATTCCGGTATTCGATGGCACGATATAAGCGTCCCCTTTTCGCAATTCCAATGTTTTACCGCCAATATCAAATTCTCCGCATCCTGCAAGAACCGCTCCCGCCATAAAACTGTTGTGGGTATGATAGGGAAAATTATGCATACCAACACCTGTAATAATTTCAACATTACCATCGAAATAAAAGGAAACATCATTCATCTGTAGAACTCCGTAATGCCGTTTTTGTAATATCCGAACAGGTCTAATATTTTTCCATTTTACATTCCTAAACAAGTGCGCCTGTGGCACGTCCGCCATAACCTCTGGTTGTACCGCAGCGAGATTGACCCGCTGTACGCTTTTTTGAAGCTGCGCTTCTATTATTATACATTTTTCAAACAGCGTAAAGCCGCGTACCACCGCTAACTTGACACGATGAAATTATATTCCGTTTTTTATCTTTCTTTTATACAAAATGTATTTTTGGAAAGTCTTTTAACAACAACATTTTCAGAAATTAATTCTTTTTCAAAAGGAATCTCTATTTCTATACCATCAAAAAATGGTTCTCGTTTTAAATCATCATAATAAACATGAAGTGGGTACGCTATAGCATTTTTTGAATCGTCGATAAAAAGAATCATAACGTCAAAAATGTCACAAAAGCCTTTTTCATCTATGGAATCACAAAATGAATGAATTTTCTCATTTTGATTTTTCCCTTGAATAAAAACAATTTTTTCGCATTTGCATTTATATACACTTGTAAGTTTCTGTTCTTCTCCGATTTTTATTTTATGAAGTCTTGGATTTGCAGGTTCTAAAAAAAGCGAATATATAGCAAAACAAATGAAAAGCAAGATGACTATTATACTTGATAATATTAACGACCATTTTAGTTTCATTTTCGTCTTTCCTCCTAAAAAAGCAGGCCAGTGGCCTGTGGGCTACGAACCTTTGTTACGACAAATTTATTATTTAAGAAAACATGCTTGACTTGCTAACGATATCCACCATTTTTCAAACCAAATGTATCAGCTCGCTGAATTCTTTTTATATCTTCATCAGTAAAAATATATAAAACTTTATCCCCCTGTACCAATTCTAATGTTTCAAGAAAAAAATGCTCATTACTATATAAAGAAGCAGCCCATAATTGTTTAAAACCTTTCATTGCTTCCTGGCGTTCATATGGATTAGGAGTTACAAACTGATCATAATCTTCTTCTCGCTCAACATATCTATGCATACTTATTTTCATTTCATCTTTATGATAGTTTTTAAGTTTTCCTCGTAAAACAGGAGCTTTAACTTCTGTACTCTTTAATGGCTCACAACATAATCTAGGTACACCTTTATATAATTCCCAAAACCAGTAATAATCTTCATTTTTTCCGATGTAAAACTTTATATAATACTCAGTACTAAATGAGTCGATTTCTTCCTGTGTTATTGTTTTATATAATTCTTCTTCTTTTTGCTCAACATATTTATATTCATGTTCTTCAATTAATGCTTTCTGCTGTTCAAGACGAATCTTATCTTTTTTAGAAATTTTAGGTTCTGAGTTCTTATTTGTATTACTTTTTTTCACAGATGTCTTTTTTTTATTAGTTTCATTTTTCTCATTCTTTCTTAAAATATCTGCAGTAGCGCTCATTTCACTTATACATGTATCATGATATTTCTCACCAGGGTAAACATCAAGTATTGTAAGCTGAACATAAAGATACAGTTTACCTTCTAAAAAAGAAGCTTTTGGAGAACAGTTAAAAGAAAAACTTTGTTCATTCATTGTATCTTTTAACATAATTTCTGTTTCATGCATAATAGAAGGCTCATCTACAGCTTGTGTACCTCTATAATCCTCATAAGCAATTAAAGGTACTTCATAAATTGTTATTTTTGCCTTTTTTACTCTATTATTATTATTAAATGTTGTTTCATTTTTGCAAAAACCATTATTTATTTTTAACTGTATATTTATTTTTTTATCTAATATATCATTTTCATAATCTAAATATTGATAGTTTCCTTTTATTGGAATTATGACCCATTCCCCAATTCCATCTCCAGAAGAACCTTCTACCCATGCAGTTGCTAAATCGTTATCATCTATTGACTCCCAACCATGATTATATCCAGGTTCAATAAGTTTAGAACTTATTCCATGCTCCCAAAAAGAAATATCCACCCGATGTTCATTTACTAATTCTTTTGAAAGAACCTGTTTTCCTGCAGCAAATATAAATACCGGTAAAATGAAAATACATATAATAATCTTTATCTTTTTCATTCTTCTTTTCTCTTAAAAAAGCAGACCTGTGGCCTGTCACCATAACATACAATATGGTGAGCCTCGCGATGTTAGAAACCGCGGATTTACGGCAAACTTAAATAAAAGACAAGCGGCCGAGTTACCGCAAACAAAGGAGACTCACCAATGGAAAGTATAATTTATGTTGGAATCGATGTCCACAAGGACACTTACAGTTTGTGCAGTTTTGAAATGCAGAAGGATGTTTTTTTCTCCCAGCATACGGTAAAAGCATCAACTGCAAACGTGGTATCATATCTGAATAAAATTTCAGAGTCTAACGGCAATGCAATCACAGTCTGCGGTTATGAGGCAGGACCCACCGGATACAAGCTGTGCCTTGACCTTCAGCGGCAGGGATTCAACTGCGTAATCATGGCTCCAACCTCAATTGCAAAAACTGCAAAAGACAAGATGCTCAAGACTGACAGGGCTGATGCACAGATACTCGCACGAACCCTCGCTTATCATTCATACAAGCAGGTAGTACTGCCGACAGAAAACATCCTTGCAATCAAGGAAGTCGTCAGGCTTCGTGCCAGCGTGTTGAAAAGCTGCAAGAAGGCAAAGCAGAACCTTCTGTCATTTTTACTCTATCACGGAATTTCGTATCCGGGCGGCGGAAGGGAATCTTATTGGACAGTGAAATTTTTTACATGGCTTAAGACTGTCACTTTTGCATCAGATTACCTGACGTATTGCTTTGAGGAATATGTCAGCGAGGTCTCACGTCAAATCCAGCGTCTAGAACAGCTGAATGCAAAGCTCAAGGAGCTTGAAGGAGACAAGGAAATTTCTGAAGGTGTAAGAAAGCTCAAGTGCATTTCCGGAATTGACACTGTTACGGCAATCAGTCTGATAGCGGAAACAGGAGACTTTAACCGCTTTAAGTCGGCAAAGGAATTCGCAAGCTACACGGGACTCATTCCAGGCCGTCATGACAGCGGGCTTTCGGTCGGAAACAGAGTGGGAATAACGAAGCAGGGAAATCAGAACCTGCGGCATCTTCTTGTGGAGTCGGCAAAATCGATAAAGAGGGCGACAGCTTTATCGCACGGCCAGAAATCAAGGAGGCTTCTGGCAAGACAGGAAGGAATGAAGTCTGAAATCATAAACTATGCGGACAGGGCTGCGTTAAGGATAAAGTCTAGGATGAGGAAGCTTGAGATTAGGGGACTGAACTACAACAAGGCGGCTGTCGCATGCGCAAGGGAGCTTGCATGTTTTGCATGGGGAATAATGACGAATCATATTCAGTGAATTTTTGATTCGGTATTTTCAGGATTTATCAGGAAGGGGACAAAGTGATTCGGGGATTGCAGTACATAAACAACCATCTTCGAAACCAGTTTTAGGACATTTTCTGATTTTCAGAATCTGATTCCTGTTAACATAGCAAAAGGGTTCTACGGCGGATCATTGACCTGGAGCGGGCTTGCAGCCTATGCACGAATATCATAGTGGTCACTACCGGACAAGCCCGGACACTGTTCCTTTTCTGTTTTTTTACATATTGACTTTTGGCTCACCATATCAATTGGTTGTACCGCACGCGGCTTGACCGCGTGTCGGCTACGAACCTTTGTTAGGCGAAAATGCTTACTTCAAGGCAAGTTACTTTCTATTTTTACATTGTTACAGCTACTACATTATAATCTTGTAGCATCTTTTTACCGCCAGTTTGAAGCAATTGAAGAAACCTTTGAGCGGTTCCTTGTGGAATATTTCTTCCAGATTCCCAGGCTTCAACAGTTTTTGTTGATACACCCAGGACAAAGGCAAAATTTTTCTGTGTAAGATTCAAGTCTTCGCGGATTTGCTTGATTTCTTTATCATGGTACTGAGGAAGTGCTGCAACGGTTACACTCATTCTTCTTGCTTTTGAAGTGTCGCCTTTTGCGTATTCAAGACTTTCAGAGAGACCTCTCATAATGCTTTCAAATGCTTTATTTTCTGCCATCTTGAACCTCCTTTTCGGCTTTCTTTATTGCCGTTACAATTGTTTTCATCTGATTTCGTTCTGATTTGCTCAAGTTTGCTTTTTCATTCTTCGGAAAAGCCGTAAGCAAATAAATATGCTCAGCAAAAACTATATCCAAATATACAACTCTTGCACCGCCTCTTTTGCCACGACCTTCCAAAGCCCATCTAAATTTCTTGACTCCGCCTGTTCCTTCCAATGTATCCCCACAATCAGGATTCTTGCAGAGATATATTTCCAATTCCTCCAAATCATCATCATTCAATCCAAGTTCTTTCCAAATGCGGTCAAATTCTTTTGTAATGATGAATTCTCGTGTCATAGATACAATATACACCCTATTGAGTAGGGTGTCAAGATGATTTTATTTCTTGCTATTAAATACAATAGCAGCTATTACTCCAGGAATCCAGCCCGCACAAGTTAGAATTAATGTAAGTAAAATTGCACCACAGCCTTTATCTAATACTGCAAGTGGCGGAAATAATATACATAAAATTGCTCTACCACATCCCATTTTGCAACTCCCTAATAAAATCTGGATTTTCATAGCCTAAATCTTTTGCATTCAGAATAAAATATTTCCCATGATTTCCAATATCTAAACTTTTTGTACTTATTTCTGAAGATGAAAGTGATTTTGCTAGCGAATCCACTAAGTCATTGTCTCCCCAAGTTGCAAGTAATTGGTAGACATCTAACATATCTTTTGAATCTGCGGTATCATTTCCATATTTATTTGCTTGAACTTTTTCAGTAAATAAAGCACCGAATGGAATATGTGTTACAGCAAAGCCTTTTGCGTTACCTTTCTGATAATGAGGATAATAAGTTATTAGCATACAAAATCCATATTCATCGCTATATACAAGTCTATCCGTTGCATATACCCCATCAAAGTCTAGCATTATTTTTTTATAAGCAAAAAGACCCGCACAAACAATTAAAATCAGACAAAGTAATGTGCTAAAAAAGCCACCTTTTTTGACAACTTTTACTTTTTCGACAGGTTGTGTTTGATTTTTCATATCAAAATCTTGTTTTTCTTCAAATGTATTAGATTCTTTTTCTTGTCGTTCAAATTCTCTTCTTAATTTAGCTTCGGCTTGTTGCTGTTTCATTTTTTCATGATGAGATTTGATACTTTCTTTCATTTTTCCAAAGAGAATTGTTAATTTTTCTGTGACCTTTGATAATTTTGTTTTGATTTTTAACCTTAATTCTTTTACATAATTTTTTATATCATTTGTTTTTATATTTTTCTTGTCTAAAATCAAATAGATTATAATCCCAATCAGAATAATTATTACTATTGTTTGAAACATAAATTCTCCTATTTAGAAATACATGACAATATATTTATATGAAATCGAATTTTTTTCGGATAGAAAACTAAAGGGAAGTTCAATACACCACATTTCTCCAACATCATAAAAAGTCAGAGATTTTCCTCTGTAATCAGAATTTGTAACTTCGGCTTTTGTCAAAGTTGGTAAAAGATTTTTTGCTACATAAATTCTATGCTTCATACCACTTAACAAACCTGCAAACTCATTCAGTTCTTCTGAAGAGGAATCTGTAAGATTTTCAGAAAGTTCAAGTGTAAGTGCATTTTTATATTTCTTTGGAATATAAGCAGAAAAATCTTTTTCTTTATAAGAATTTGCATAAACATTTGCTTCATAATGAATTCCAACATCAGCATTTGTATCAACTTTAGAAGTATACCCACCAGCAGGAAACATATTTGAATCTCTTAGACTTTTATATAATTCATTGACTTCTTGTCTTAATTTTGGACTTCTCGAGGTCATTGAATCGCCTAAAATATTTCCAAATGCATCAACATAATCTTCTAAATCTTCAGCATAATCCAAATCATTTGTATCTGATTCTCCTAATGATACTAAAGTCGAAATCATATCCTTTGACATTGTAAATCTTGATGTAATTATATATTGCCCATTTTTATAAGAAACAGATTGCATAGAATCAATACAAGACGTTAAGCATAAAACAGACAAAATAATTGTAATCGAAAAGAAACTCTTTATTTTCAAAATAAATTCTCCTCTAGATTTATAAAAGAATTTGTTGGAGGATTTTTTCTTGTAACACAAGTGGGCCAGTGGCCCATCCGCCTAACAATGAGTTAAACCGCACAGGCCTTGAGCCTGTGTCGGCTTTGAACTTCTTGTTATGTGTTTACAAACTCTTTAATATCATTTCTCCAACTGCACCAGAAATGATTTCTTGTTCCCCAGAAAATCATACCTTCCAGCATCATTGGCCATTTATTATTTTCAATACTTTCCCTTGTAGAAGCGAAGTCAAATAAATACGCATAAAGAAGAGCCATCTGGAAATCATGTGTACAAAACAGATCAACAGTATTCTCCACGTTACCATTTGAAAACATAAAATCAAGCATTATCTTTGCAGATTCCTGTATTGAATTAAAACCTGCCAAACCTTCATTTTTTAATCTAAAAATGATTTCTTGATTATTGAATTTTAGTTCTTCAAAAACTTTATCACTTAGAAATCTATCCTTTGTCTGAGGACCTTCCATTTCATTAGGAGCTTTTACAATATTCTTATCCAAACCTTTTCCTAAAAGGATATTCTCACATGTTTGGATATTTCGTAAACAAGTGCTTGAAGCAACATATCCGATGTCATATTGTAACTTTTTTCCGAAACTTCTACAAAGTTCGATTCCTTCGTCAGTAAGAGATACTTCTCTTCCAACTCCAGATTCTATTTTTCCTCTGATTGAGTGTCGAAAGATAATTTTACAATTTTGTCCAGCAGGCACCTTTAAAGCTCCTGCTTCCATGTGCTCATATATTGATATTAATTTCATTATTCCACATCCAAAATGTTTATGTGTTTTTTCTTCAAAAGATATGCAAAAGCACCACCAGAAACAACACTGTCAAATGCATTTCCAATGCCGAATAGTAATGCAATTCCAATTAATGTCGGTGTCCATACACCAAGAAGGTACAGAACAAATGCAGTACCATAATAAAGGGTATTTGTAACTACGGATTCAAAAAGCATATAGTTTGTTTTCCCAAGTCCGTAAAACTCGCAGTCAAATATATTTTGAAGGGCATACAATACATAAAATCCAAGAAGAACCATTACAAGATTGTACAATTTATCTACATCCGAGAACTGAAGAACATTTGCCATAAAACTTTTCCAAGTCGGAATTGTCAGGAACCAAACAAGACATACTATTACAGTGACTGCAAAATAGCCGAGTGTATTATTCTTTACAGCTTTTTCATTTGTACCAACTTCCTGCTTTATAAGTTCTCCAAGCTGATTAATCGGAAGCAACAGCCAGCCCCATATAAAATTATTTGCAACCCAATAAGTACCTTGCTCATTTACCATATTTACCATTCTGCTAATCATCAGCATGTAGGCAATATTTCTAACGAAAGATTCAATTCCTGAGATACCACCAATTTTTATAAAATCTTTAGCCCAAGCAAAAGAAAGTTTTTCCTTACTGAAAATTGCGTATCCTTCTTTACTAAGTAGAATTACTGAAACTATAAACAGAATAAAATTTACAACGATATTGCTGTAGCCGATTCCGTTTACTCCAAGATTTGCGGATATATTTAATGTAGAAACAAAGAATGTATCGAAAATAACACTTAATACAAGTTTTGCTCCTGTAAGGATATATACATATTTTGATTTACCTAATGTTACTAGACATACAAGCAGAAAACTTGCAAGAAGAGAAAAAATGTTTGCAATACTTTCTATTCTTATATAAACAGCAGATTCTGTAATAATATCTTTACTTGTTGCCATTGCCGCCAAAAGAGGATTTGTAAAGCAACAAATTAAAACAGAGCAAACTGCATAAACACAGAAAGAAATAATCAGACCAGTTTTTATTCTGTTCGAATATTCAGATTTTTCTGCAATAACTTTGCCCATGAAAAAATACAATGGTAGAATTATAGCTTCATTTAATATTTCGTAAATAAGATTTACCCATGAAAGTTGCCCTGCAATTGAAAATGCCCAATCTCCAGGTAAAGAGCCTAAGAAAAACACCCTCAATGTTGTATAAATTGTAGGACACAATCCCATTACAAGTAGAGAAACAAATAGTTTCCAATTTAAATTTCTTAATGACTTACTGATTTTATTCATTTTAACTCCTTGCGCCCCAATGCGGGCGTCCACATAACTATGTAGCTAAACCGCAACACGGCTTGACCGCGTTGTCGGCTTTGAGCTACTTGTTATGTGATTATCTATCGTAGTCTGAAGGTTCTGTATTCGGAACTTTTGCTAAAACTGCCATAAACTTATCTCTTGAACCTCGTGCAGCCCTTTCTTCCAAATAATTTTGTGTTTCCAAAGCTGAAATTTTCTCTGCGACAGCGGATATTATGAACTGATTTATAGAGATTTTATCCTTTGCGGAAATTTCCTTTACCATTGTGTGATATGAATCGGGAAGTCTTAAACTTAAAGTGGTCATTTTATGCCTCCATTTCTTCCAAAAATTCTTTTGGAGTCTGAATCTTTATTCCCAAAGTTTCCGCTTCAAGAAAATCCTTTTTATTGAATGTAACAATGCTTTCCGCTCCTGCGTTTATTGCCAGCTCAAGCACATGGTCATCGAATGGGTCTCGTAAATAAGGTCTCCAAAGATAAAAGATTTTTGTCTTAATTCCGACGGTACAAATATAGTCTATAAAATTCGCAATATCTAAATCTGAAAAGATATTTCGGTCAAGATGATTCTTTAAAATCGCCTCATACTCCAAAATGAGCGGAACAGAAATTGCGAAATCAAATAATCCATTTCCAATTTTTGAAATCAATTCAAATGATTTTCCTTTACTACTTTGCAAGGCAGACAGAATAACATTTGTATCGATTACTATAAAACGTTTCATTAGTAGTATTATATATGATACTATATAATATTGTCAAGTTATATTTTCTTTACCGCTAAATTTTTTTTGGGGGAAACGTGAACTGTCAGAAAAAAAACTATATTTAAGTATTTCCAGTTATTTTCAATACTCTAGCAGCTTCTGTAATTTTTTCCTGCCCGAAGCCTTTTGTTGTACTTTCTACGCAATTTACTCCATAAATTCCAAATGTAGTTTTTAAACTTATATGCCTCGTTAGTACCAAATACACTCGAAGATTTCCCCAATCCAAAGATTCTTCATCATCTAAAATTACGAAATGCTTTATATTAGGATTTTTCTGCAACCATTCTTGTATTGCCAAAGGACGTTCGTGTTTAATTGCAGAAAACATGTCTTTCGAGGCAACATTTTGATAAACGGGTACTACATCAGCTATATGAAGATTATTATGAGCAAAATACAATAAAAGCTGCTTATAATGATTTGCGTAAAAGTCTTCTTCGCAGAAATTATTGTTTATCCAGTCTATAAGACCTTTTCGCCATGAACTTGTTAAAACTATTTTTGCATTCGTTAGTTCAACTAATTTTGCAAGATTTTTGAACATATTCGCTGACGATATACTCTCCGTTTTCTGTTTGCGCATCGTCATTATTTAGAACGCCATCGACATCTAGAAATATTACAGACTCAGATTCAAAAGTATTTATACTTGGGGTCAATTTAATCTCCTGCAATTTTTTGAACTTTGTACTGACTTATTTCGAAAGAAAAAATGTCATTTCCGCCAGTTTTTGCTTTTTTCCAGAAACCGCAGGGAAGCACAGTTATCTGCGGATTTGAAGATTTTCTGTCGCCTACAAAAATTACTCTGTATGCATCTTTGTACGAACGGGCACATTCCAGCTCTTTGGTAGAAAGATAGAACAGCACTTCGCTTTTATAGTAACTCTTTATCTCTATAAAAAGCCGCCTTCCGTCATCTGAAACAAGCTCCACATCATAACCAAGTTTTTCGTCAAAGTTCAGATTATTCTCAAATCTTTTTGATGCACTTGAAACCCAGTTGACTTTGTAGTCTGCTCCGTCAAAGTAGTCATTGATTTCTGAAAACTCACGATTTCTGAGTTTTTCTACAACAAGTTGTTCTGCGCGGTCGCCTTGCTTTTCATCAGATTCATATTCGCGTTCATAATCAAATTGCAGGGATTGAGGGTTGATTAAATTTATGCTTTCAGAAAAATCAATAGGCGAAGATATTTTTCTCCATTCAGCAACTTCATGAAGCATAGGATTTTCGAAAGATTTTTCTTCCGTAATACAGAGAGTTTTCTGCCACTTGACAAGTTCATTAATTGAAGTGATTTTTTCAATGTAATGTTGTCGTTCCTGTTCATCATTATGTAAAAAACAGCTGCTGATATTTGACAAAATATTCTTGTCGGTAATTCCAAGCTTTGCGAACAATGACTCAATCTGTTTTGCGACTTCAAACCTGGCTATATTTTCGAAGGATTCTATATCGCCCACATACAAAAGCCATTCCTCAGAATCATTGGAATTCTGTGCAAGTGAATACATCTTCGTTATTTCTTCAGAGCCCTTATCTTCAGAAATACTGTCAACTATCTCTATGCTTTGGCAAAGTTCAAGTTTAAGTCCTTTTGCAACTTCTTCTTTTATTTTTGACTGAGCATAAGCAAATGCATAGGGAAGAAAAGCACGAAAATAATGTTGGAAGTTAGTGTTGCAAGAAGAGATTTCATAGGATTTTACGACAATGTTTTCTTTGTATTCCTGTACTCCAAAAATATTTTTAGCCTGTTCTGCCGACCCGATGTTGAAAGGAACATCTAGAATCGGTTTTTCTGAAAGATTGAGCACGGCATCACGTGAAAAATGCACCTTAGATACAGGCTGAAGTCCTGCGTTTTTAGTCCAGAGTTTCCCTCTCATAATAAATCCACTGCGTGCATTATTCCATTCTGAAACTTTTTTCTGTTTCTCTAAACATTCCCGATACACCTGCTTGGAAAGTTCCTGTGTGTCTTCAGTTTCGCCAAGTTTTGTAAGGAAAGCATAGAATGTATCAGACGAAAGCTTTGTTACCGATTCTGCACTGCCAAGTTGTGCGAGGAAAGATTTTATTTCAGGCACTTCATCCGCTGAAAATCCCATTTCAGACAGCTTTTTTTTTGAAATGCACGGAATATATGGTTCAAACTGGCTATCCTCAGACACGAGAACCTCAAAAGGTGCATAACGTTTCCCGTCAATTTCAAGCCACTTTTTGTGTTTGAACACAAAATTCAAATAGCATGGATAATCGTTATGATACCCATTCCAACATTTTGCACTATGACTTTCTGTAAGAATCTCATTTTTTAAGTCTTCATTTTGCAATATCCAAGTAAAAATTGCTTTTGAAGATACAGTGTCAAGAATCTTTTCAATATTTGCAATGTTTTTTACGGATAATAAATCATTAGTCCTACCACCAAAATATGTTCTATAAACCTGAAAACCATACTCGCCATAGTTATCCACTGAACATGTAAACTCTTTGTACAAAGCGCTGTCTTTTGTAAGTTTTTCATCTTTCATTTTTGGAAAAGTCAGAACTCCACACCATTCAAAAAATTCCTTCCATTCCATAAGATTATTTTTATCAACATTAAATCCAGAAGGAATACAAAGAGGTTTAAATGAATCACTTTCCGCGAAGAAATTTGAACCAAGTTCATTTTCCCATTCAGAACCAAAATACAGTTTTTCGGCTTCAAGAACTGTATTTTCACTTGACGGAAGCAAAAGTTTGCTTGGCTTTGCGCTTTTGAGAGCGTTATAATTTTTCTTAAGCCAGTGAACAAATTCCATTGAACAGTTATAATCGTTACCCACGCTTTTGTTCAGAGTCGGCATAAGAGAAAGTGCATTGTAATCACTGAATTCCAATACTTTGCAATCTTTGCCAAGGAGCGTTTTCAGTTTTTCGCAGTCATTAGAACCTTTCGCCTCATCAAAATTTTCTTCATAATTTGTTTTGTAGTATGAAATCAGATTTTTCTCATCGATTTTGGAAAGTACAACACAGTCAGCCCACTCAGGAACAGCCGCTTTTTCATCAAAAAAGAAAACAATTGATTCACCGATAATCCATCTTTTTTGAGTGTCTTTGAGAAGATGCGGCAAATCTTTTTCGGTTTTATATTTAGAAATCCACCATGCAAAAACTTCACAACGCGATTGACTTGACCATTTTTCAGAAAGAGAATTTACGGATTCACATAAAGACTCAAACGGATATTCACAGTCACCAAGCAATTCTTCTACGAAGTCTCTAAAACCTGTGTGTGCATTCCAGTAGTATTTTATCTTTTCACCTGTAATACCATCTGCTAGCAGGTTTTCAAATGGCTTTCCTTTGAACTGCTTTGGAAATCCCAGGTCAAGTAATTTTGGAGTATCTTCTAGTGATATAAAAGTATCATTTACAGTAAAAAACACTTTCTGCTTACGGCACAAATCAAGGTATTTCTGTAGAATTTCATCTTTATCAAATGGTGTGTCGAATGCTTTTATTCTATCGCCATTCCAGCGAGTTTTTTCAAACTTTGTCGGACATAAGAGCTTTAGTGCCTTTAAGCCAAATTCTTTTTTGCAGAAATGTTCTGAAATTACACTAACATAAAACTGCAGAAGAAAATCAAATACTATCTGATTTACCTTGTTATTCAGTATTGCATCTCTGTTCTGACTGAGCATAAAAGTTGCATGTAAAAGGGCAGAAAACGGACTTCTTGCATTCCGAACAGGAAAGAATGTGTACATTTTGTATTCATACTCTTCGTCAATACTTGCAGGGATCGCAACCGCAAGTTTTACAATTTCAGTTTTTCCATCAGTATCTTTTATTTCGTTGGGATTAGAATCATTGTTGAATACAAAAAATCCTTCCTCAGATTTTGCAGTATTATTTGTTCCGATAAATTTCTGAACCACGCTTTCTGTCATTTCGTTTTTTTTGCGTAAAGTTTTTGTAAACGAAAACTGATTTTCATCTGTTTTAAAAGTAATCTTTGTAATGTTTGGCAAAAAAAGAAGGATGTATGGGTCAAATTCTGCAATCTGCTCTGCAATACCCCAGTCATCGTCCAAAGTCTCAGGTTTTACTATAATTTCTATGGTAGTATCAAATTTATATTTTTTTTGAGGAATTGCTTCAGGTGCATAAAGAATCGGAAATCTTAAATTCGGCTCTTCAGAGAGTTCTTGTCGCACATGTTCACTTTTTGTTCGGATTTCATCTAGTTGTTTTTGGGCAAAATTTTCCGAAAAACGAACTGCATAATCTCCGGAATACAATCTGATTTCACTTGCCCAGTTCAAAATCGAACGAAAGCCAATTCCTTTGTTTCCGATGTAATACTTTTTTTTACCGCTTACGCCTCCTTGACACAAACGGTTGATTGAATCCTCGTTAAAAACAGTTCCGTTGTTTTGTACTCGAAGTATATTGCCAGTGTATTCAACAAATGCTTCGACTTCTTTGCCGCGCATTTCACTGTTGCTCTGACACAATTCTTCGTAGGCATCGTCTACATTCTGTAAAAGTTCAAGAAGTTCTCTTCCGTGATAATCCTTTGCACGTGAATTCTCAAGATTCCAGCGCTCTGTAAGATTTCGTTTTGTTTCAAACTCTGTAAAAAGTCGCTTGTTCTCTTCAAGAATTTTTTCAATATGCTGTTTTGAAGTCATTATTATTTCTACCTTTTATTTACAAACATGCTGCCCAGTGGGCAGTCCACATAACAACTGCTTAAACGGTGGCGCGGCTTGACCGCGACATCCGCTTTGAAGCTTTGTTAGGTTTTCTTTCTCTATTGCAATTGCAACACCAGCTTTTTTCCAAGTACATTTGCTGCTTTTGTTAAAGTAGCAAGGGTTACAGAATCATTGTATGGATTCAAGAGCCTGTCCAATGCAGCGCGGGAAGTGCACATTTTTTTTGCCATCTCTGTTTTGTTGATATTCTGCTTCTGCATTTCCTCAAGCAAATTATATGAAATAAGCCTCTTTATTGCCTCATTCTTTACTTCAGCGGCAATTCCCTCTTCCTCGAGAAAGTCATCAAAAGAACTTCCTATATAAGCATTTTTCATTTCCGACCTCCTAAAACCTGGTTTCTTCTTTTCTTTCCCAACTCCATGTCTTCTTTTGGGGTTTTCTGTGTTTTCTTTATGAAAGCATGGAGCAGTACCATTTTATTTCCGGTTACGGTGAACATAACACGGCAAATTCTCTTGTCTGAAATATCCATCCGGACTTCCCATAAATCAGTATCAAGTTTCCTTACCGTTGGATATCCAATCGGCCAGGACATCTCAACCGCCATAATGTCTGCACCAACAGTTTTTTTATCATCTGGAGGCAGCCCCTTTAAGAAATCCCGTACAGGCTCATTATCCTGTTCTGTCTTGAAAAAAACCGCTTGTAATTTCTTTTCGATTCCCATACCCTTAATGTACCACAATTGATACACCTTGTCAAATAAAATAGGCGGGCTTGACCCGCCAATAAACAATTGTTGTATAACTACTGTCGCTTGTATGTTCTGGTGTTTCCTGTTCCAGATGTCTGAATTACAAGCTCATCATTATCTACAACGCTTATAACATAATTGCAGCTTTCTCCTTTTTTCACTGACAATGCTCCACTATAGTTTTTCAGTTCATCACAAGATGCTATTAGAATGTTTCCGGAAGTCTTGTATGTTCCCTTGTACCACCATTGATTAAACTCCTTATCAACCCTAAGTCCGCCATCGCTGCCTACGGACAGCTGCTCCGGGCCACCGTGTGAGCCGCCTCCGCATCCATAAGTAAAACTTCCGTCACTGCCGAATATCATCTTAAGTATATAGTTGCCATCTTTAGCTGCCCAAGTGCCGGCCAAATCTACCTTCTGACTTCCATCAACACTTTTTATAACGGTCTGTGACCCTGTCTTTGATGATGCCTTGCCTTTATCCAAACAGCCTGCTAGCATTGTTGCTACAAATAAAGAGCAGGCTATAAGTAAAATTTTTTTCATAAAATCCTCCTACGATTTTATCTGCTAACTCAGACTTAAACAATTGAGTTTTACCTTTTTCGGAATTAAAGAATCCCATCTTTTTCTCCCAAAAAATAAGCAGGAACCATGAATATAAATTCAAAAATTCCTGCTTAAGCTACAAGTGTTCCCTTAGAAGGCTCCTCCACCAAGAACAACTCTAATAATAGCAATGATTAAAAATATTATTGAAATTATCAAACCGGCTTTTGATTTTCCGCTTTTCTTTAATCCAACAATACCAAGAATAAAAGCAACCAAGAGAATGGCGATTGCTATCCAGTTTACAATTCCAAGAAGAGGAACCAATCCAATTAAACCAAATATTGCACCAATAATAGAAATTACTAAGCTTGCCATATTTTATTCCCCCTCATTGCTTGCAATTGCATCGGCGAGTACTGCCTGAACTTCATCGATGGATACTGAACTTGCATTGCCCAGTAAACTATTTAAGATACCCATAAAATCCTCCTTAGATTTTATTTCCTTTTTTTGGAGAATATCTGCCGGAAGATTTACCTTACTAACAGCAAGTGGCGCAGTGCGCCATCAACCTAACTGCGCACTTAAACGGTGGCGGGCGCAGACCCGACATCCGATTTGAAGTGCATGTTATGTGATTATACTACATACCTGCAATTCCTACAGCATATCGTTCTACATTTTCAAATACAATTAAATCAGGCTTATTTTCCAAAATACTTTTTTTGTCTTCTTCATTCATTCTTCGCCAATTGTATTCTACGCTTGAAAACATTGTAGAAAAATATGGAGTTAATGCGGAATAGAAAGAATCTCTAAAAACTATGGCGCGTGGAAGATTTTCATTTTTTCCTTTTGTAATTACTCCTCCTCTGCCTTCATTTTTTATATATTCAAAATAATCCGAGAATTCACTATTTTTGGGTTTTGCTACGATTTGTGTAGATTTTGATTTTTTTATTCCCAGCATTGGAAGAATATCTCCGGCATTTTCACTGTAACTAACTTCAAAATCATAATCAACTTTTGGAAATTGTATATTTGGAAATAATTTTTTGACTTCATTTTCTATTTGTGTAAATGCATAATACGCTCCCAAATTATTCCAATGTGTGTCAGTTTCATAATAAAGAGGAGAGTTATTTTTTTCTTTTTGTGCTATTAAATAATCTCGCGGATAAACACATGTAATGCCGAGTTCATTAAAAACTGAAATCAACTGATCTGCCCTTGTTGTTCCCTCTGGACGTTCATCAATATAGTTTTCTGGATAAACTGAATGCTTATTTGGTCCAATTACGAATAGGTATTTTATGTTATTATCTTCACACCATTTCGAAGTCTTTTTTACAGAATTTTTGAAACTTTCCAATTCAAGCTCAGTAAGAAGATTCTTTTTATAAAAATCATTTAGATTATTTCCGTCATTTGAGGAAATATAGTAAAACCAATTATTTTTTCCCTTAAATGCTAGGCTATTTCTTATTTGTTTATTGAAAATATCATAATCTATAAAGTTCGCAATAGTAACCAGCCGGTTTCTTCCACCAAATCTATCCTGAAAATAGTTGTCATATTCTGAGAAGTTCAAGATATGATTTGGTTTTGTTGCAAGACTTCTGTTTTCAACTTCTGAAACTGTCCCATTTTTATTGAATCTTACAATTGGGAAAAGTATTGCGAGAAAAACTACTATTACAAAAGAATATGGAATGATTTTCTTCATGATTAGAACCTGAAATAAATAAAAGGATTGTATGTATTGTTTGCAAGAAATGCGAAACAAAGTCCAAGCATAACCACGAGTCCAATGCATTTAAGAATTGAAACTGTATTTTGTAAAACTTGATTATTAGGAATTTTTATATTTTTCCACCAAGGAAACGAGAATAGTACTCCAATTACAAGTACAATAATGAACTTTGCATCTACATTAAACCAATATAATGCTGTATTTGAGATTGCATGATAATTTGAAAATATACTGTAATTGATACCGAACATTTTAAGCCAAAGTTTTACAGTCTGTTTTGTTCCATTTCTAAAAAGAACCCAAAATAGAACAATAATTAGCAAAGAAATAATTCTATAAAATATAGAGAACAATTTAGATTCTTTACTCTTTTTGTCAAACTTGAAAAATCTTTCGATAAGCATAGAGAAACCGTGAAATAATCCCCAAAAGATGAAGTTAAATGATGCTCCATGCCAAAGACCTGTCAGGAAAAATACGCATATTCTGTTCAATACCGTTCTTTTTGAAGATTTTCTGTTTCCTCCAAGAGGAATATAAACATAATCTCTAAAAAAGTTTGTAAGCGATATGTGCCATCTTTTCCAGAAATCTGTAATTGAACTTGCTGCATAAGGATAATTGAAGTTTTCAAGCAAATCAAAACCAAAGATTTTTGCAAGTCCAATTGCCATATCTGAATAACCAGAAAAGTCATAGTAGATTTGCAATGCATAAGAAATAGCGGCAATCCATGCGGCTAGAGTTCCATAAGAAAATATATCTGTATTGTAAATAGAGTCACAGACAAAAGCCAGGTTGTTTGCAAGCAATACTTTTTTTGAAAGTCCGATTATAAATCTTTGAAAACCGGTATATATGTTTTCAAGATTTTCGTTTCTGTTTTCAATTTGCAGATTTATGTCATGATACCTTACAATAGGCCCTGCTATTAATTGCGGAAAGAATGTTATGTATAACCCAAGATTTAAAACATTTCTTTGAACGAGGTTTGGTGATTTATACACGTCAACAAGATATGTTATTTCTTGGAAAGTATAAAAAGAAATACCTATTGGCAGAATGAGGTTTATTGTTTCAATAGGCTTTAAATGTAATGAGCCCATTATGTAATTTACAATTTGACAAGAAAATCCAAGGTACTTAAAAACAAACAGGATTCCCAAATTAACAGCAATTGCAAAAATTAGGAACTTTTTACTTGATTCTTTTCTATCAGCAATAAATATTCCCATATTATAGTTGAATAAAACTGATGCCAGCATAAGAAGAACAAATTTTGGTTCTCCCCATGCATAAAAAAGCATACTGGCTAAAAGTAAAACCGCATTTCGATATACTCGATGCGGAAGTGCATAATAAGCAATTAAGACCACGGGAAAAAAGAATCCCAAGAAGGTTATAGAACTAAATAACATAGCACACTCGAAAGTTGATTTTTTTGGCGCAAAACGAGTGAAACGATGTTTTGCGCCAAAGGAACTTTTCAATTCCTTTGGTCAGTGTACACTGACCAAATTTTTACGAGAAAAATGCTATGTATTTGATTTTTTTATATTTTAAAACCAGCGCCCCAGTGCGGGCGTCCACATAACATAATTTCCCCATATCCGCCGTAAGCGTTTACAGAGGTGTAAAAATGTCGGTGTAAGACGCCACGGAGCAATTTAATTCATTTTAATACATTGGAATATTATTTTCAATCATTTTTACCTGGGATACAGGTAAACTGTCATATTCGGTCTAGGGGGCTCACAACACCGCCGGTGCCGCGGTTAAGGACGTGGGTGTAAATCATGGTGGTGCTTACGTCGCTGTGACCAAGAAGTTCCTGAATTGTGCGGATGTCGTAGCCGTTTTCAAGCAAGTGGGTAGCAAAGGAGTGGCGGAATGTGTGGCAGCTGGCGTTTTTGTTGATTCCGGCTTCGAGGATAGCCTGTTTTACGGCGCGCTGCATGAGCGATTCATCCAAATGCCAACGGCCTTGCTCTCCGGTAGTTTTATTTAACCAGCGGTTTTTCTGGGGAAAGAGCCACTGCCATTTTAATTCTTTGCAGGCAGCTGGGTATTTTGCAAGAAGGGCGTTCGGAAGACTTACGGCTCCAAATCCTTCGGACAAATCTTTTTGATGGATTTTACGTACTTCTTCAATCTGGACTTTTAATTCACGGATGAGTTTCTGAGGAAGCATTACATGGCGATCTTTATCCCCTTTGCCATGCCGGACTATTATTTCATTCTGTTCAAAATCCACATCAAGCACTCTAAGGGAAAGGGCCTCGTTCAGTCTCATTCCTGTTCCATACAAAAGTTTTGCAATCAGCTTTTTTGTTCCGCTTAAGTTTTCAATAACACGCTGCACTTCCTGACGGCTAAAAACAACCGGAAGCCTAACCTTTTTCTTTGCGTGGATTACGTCGCCCAGTTCCGCAACAGGAGTATTTTTTACAAAGCGAAAATAAAACAGAAAAGCGGCAAGTGCCTGGTTTTGCGTGGAAGCACTAACATTCTTTTTTAATGCAAGATTTTTCAGATAGCCATTGATTTTGTTTTCATCCAAGGCATCAAGAGAATTTTTATTAGCGGTAAGAAAATCCAAGACCCATTTTGTGTAGCGGTCTATCGTGCATGCAGAATAATGGCGGACTGTAAGGGCTTCTTGGAGCTTTTTTAGCTCAAGATCTATCTTTTCGTCTGCTGCATTTTTTACAGGCATTGTCTCTGAAAAACCTTCATCTTCCTGCTCTATGTTGAATAGCCCTGTCTCGTACAAGTTCTGCAAAAGCATATCAATTGTATTTTTGTTGTTGGGAAGCAGCCATATTTTTTCTTCGCCATTCCACTTTCTTCCGGGGATTGATTTTACCGCATTCAAAACTGGTGTGGTGAATCCTGATGAAAACTTTACGGCAAAGTGTCCGCATGAAAATGCAGGGCATTCTTTTATTGTTAATGTCATATACTTTTATCTCCCTCTTCTTGATTTTTACATATAAAGCCTACGCCCGATTGGAGGGGCGCAAGTTGCCGCAGGCAATGGAGTGGGCAGGGCCCCACGGAACCCCGGAAAGCGGGGATAAAGATAAGGCTGACCGGACACGTAGTGCCGGGCACAGTAAAAAAGGACATACCGTCCAAATCATTTTGCCCCAGACTGCTCTTTTATTGCAACATTTATGTCTATTAAACTAACTTCCGTTCGTTTTTCTTGAGATGCTAACAATTGAGAGCGGTTCAGGACAGATTCGATTTTTGCACAACTAAAGCCTTTGAATTTTTCCGCCAGTAGTTCTAAAGAACAATCGTTAGTTAGTTTTTTATCTTTTGTATACATTTTAATAAGTTCTTTGCGGGCATTCCCGTCTGGATAGGGAACAGACACTCTTGCGTCAAAGCGGCCAGGGCGTACCAAAGCTTCGTCCAAGGCAGAGATGCTGTTTGTTGCGGCAAGGACAAGAACACCCTTTGTGTTTTCAAAGCCGTCCAGTTCGTTAAGCAGGGCGGTAACAATGCGGGTATTTTCTGTCTCTATTGCGCTGCCAGAATAATTGCGTCTTGTGCCTATGCCGTCAAATTCATCAATAAAAACAATGCAGGGGGCAGATCGGCGGGCCTTTCGGAACAAGAGCTTTACCTTCATAGGTCCAATAGCCATGAACATGCTTTCAAAATCTGTAGCCTTTGCAGGAATAAAGTTTACCCTTGCTTCACCGGCCAAGGCTTTTGCAAAAAGAGTCTTTCCGTTGCCAGGTTCACCTTCAAGAAGGATGCCCTTTGGCATACGTATACCCCTCTTTGCGTATTCGGCAGGATGATTCATTATGTCCATAACCTGCGTCATATCTTTTTTAAGCGATTCCATCCCGACCACATCCGAAAACTTTACGCCAGTCTTATGCACAACCTTAAAGGTATTAGGCGAGATGAACTTCCTAAAGACAAAAATTATTGCGCCAAAGAATATTATATAGAAGAAAATATCAAGAATTATAGAAACTATCTCCAGGCCATCCCTCTGAACTGTCACCTTTACGTCGTTCTGCAAAAGGAATTCTTTTAGAAGGGGAGACTCTGGGTTTTCCGTAGTAAAAGTGTCATCTGTACCCTTCTTTTTATAGCTAAGACTGTCACCGTTTATGGTAACAGATTCCACTTCCCCGCTTTTAACTTCCGCATAAAAAGCAGAATAAGGCTCCACATTAGCGCTGCCAAAAAACATGGAATTCAATCTGTCACCAAAGAAAAGGTAACAGATTAACCCTATGCAAAAGAATCCCGTAAGAAAAGTATAAATCTTTCTAAGTGTCTGTCTCTTCAAAATCCCCTCCAAGGCAAATAACAAAGCAGGCCCGAAACAGGAGCCCGTATAACCAGCAGTCGCATTGCGCAAGATTCAAATCCTCAAATCCACCGCAAAAGCCCAGCAGAATCATTGCAACACAATCATTGCACCACAATCATTGCACCGCAATCATTGCAACACAAGCAGTCCGCAACAATCAGCCCAGCGCCACATCCAAAACCATCATCAGCATAAATCCAACCGCAAAGCCAAGCGTGCCCCCGTTGGAATGTTCACCGGACGACGCTTCTGGAATAAGCTCCTCAACGACAACGTAAAGCATTGCACCCGCCGCAAAGCTAAGCAAGTATGGCAAAAATGGAACAACAAGACCTGTCAGCAGCAAAGTAACAAAAGCCGCCAAAGGTTCCACAATTCCGCTCAGAGCTCCGAATGCAAAAGACTTTAGCTTGGAGGTGCCCAGCCCGCGAAGTGGCATGGAAACAACCGCACCTTCCGGAAAGTTCTGGATAGCAATTCCAAGCGAAAGCGCAAATGCTCCAGCAAGGCTTATCCCGGAATTCCCTGCAAGCAGCCCTGCAAACACAACGCCAACCGCCATTCCCTCTGGAATATTGTGCAAAGTCACCGCAAGGCAAAGCATCGTAGTTTCCCTCAGCTTTACATGCAAACCTTCAGGCTTTTCTGAATTCATGTGCAAGTGGGGAATAATTATATCCAACAGAAATAGGAAGGCCATTCCCAAGCCCACGCCGATCACTGCGGGAAGAAATGCCAGCCGCCCCAAATCCGCAGAAGACTCTATGGAAGGAATTATAAGCGACCAAACGCTAGCCGCAACCATGACTCCGCTTGCAAATCCAAGAAGAAGCTTTTGCAGCTTTTCGTTTATATGCTGCCCCATAAAAAAAACGCAGGCCGAGCCCAAAACAGTTCCCAAAAAAGGAATCATAAGTCCGTAAAAGATATGCATACTTTTAGTATAATGAATTTTTTTTCCATCAGCAACTTTTTGTTTTTAGGTACAGATTAACCCCTAATAAAACTACGGTTTAGCCGCCTAAATTTGTAGTTTTGTTTCATTCAACAAACGGTAATGCTATTATAGTATTTCATCAATGAACCATAGCATGAGTACAGATTCAGCAATTTTTGAACAACAAAAATCAGATTTACTAAAAACGGTTGCTGCAAACTTAAAAGCTTTTCGCAACAACTCATCTTTGACACAAGAGCAGCTTGCAGAAAGAACCAGCCTAAGTACGGAAACTATAGGCAATCTGGAAAACACAAAGTCTTGGTTCAGCCTGGATTCAATTGTAAAAATTTCTTCGGCACTAAACATAAAACCCTACCAGCTTTTGCTCAATCCTTCAAACGACGAAGTTGTCCCCATTGACTTGGTAAGCAGCTACATGGGAGGATTCAAAGATTTTGTAAAATCAGGCGGAGCTTCTTACGGCATAAAAAATTCCAGCAGAAAATAGTTTCTTTTTCTTTTGGACGGTGCTTTTTTCAGTTCTACCAAACATTTTTTCGCTAAAATCGGGAATCCATGCCTATGCGTCACCGCCCTTCCACCCTTCGCTAACGCTCATTGCCGCTGCGCGTCAACTCCGGGGTTCCACGGCGGCGTACAACGCCTCAAAAAATCCCTCCCTGGCTAGATATTCCTTGGCAAGAAACAAAAAAACCGTTCCCTGAGCCCGTCGAAGGGAACATTCACAAAAAATTATTTGTTAAACAGAGGGGTTCTTAGGTTCAAGGGCACTCCCTTGATAAATTTATAGACAACAAACATTTTTTTCTATATAATAATGCGAACTGAAATTAAGAGGGAATCATGCCTAAAGTAGAAGTCAACGAAAAACTGTTTTTTAATCTTGTTGGAAAAAAGTATAACTGTGATGATCTTTTTGAAAAAAAGCTCACTCACGCAAAAGCCGAACTGGACGAAAAGCCCAATCCTGCAGATCCGGAAGATCAGCGCGTAATCAAAATCGAGCTTAACGACACAAACCGCCCGGACTTGTGGTCAACCGGTGGCATTGCACGCTGCCTGCGCGAGTACGAAGGAGCAAAACATTCCGACTACAGCAAATTCCTTTCTTCAAAAGGCAACATAAAAGACACAAAGGATTATAAAATCATTGTTGACGAAGGTCTAAAAGACATCCGCCCCTTCCAGGTTGCATTCATAATAAGAGGTTCTGGTTTGGACGAAGCAATGTTCAAGGACATTATCCAGACTCAGGAAAAGCTCTGCTGGAACTTTGGTCGCAAGCGCAAGAGTATTGCAATGGGTGTTTACCGTGCCGACGCTCTCAAGTGGCCTCTTCATTATGTTGCAGCAGACCCGGACAAGGAATCATTCGTAGCCCTGCAGTGCGACAAGAGCATGTCTTTGCGCCAGATTTGCAACGAGCATCCAAAGGGAAAAGATTTTGGCTACATCATCAAGGACTTTCCAAAGTATCCTCTTATCAAGGACGACAAGGGCGAAGTTTTGAGCATGCCCCCGGTAATCAACAGTGCAACCCTTGGCCAGGTGGAAGTTGGCGACAAGAATGTTCTTGTTGAACTTACCGGAACAGACATGGAAAGCCTTATGCTTGCCGCAAACATTGTTGCCTGCGATTTCTTTGATGCGGGTTACAGCATTCAGCCGGTAAAGGTATGCCACCCCTACGAAACGCTTTTTGGCAAGGACGTGGTTGCCCCATACTATTTCCAGCCCACAACAGACGCAAGGCTTAGCGCAATCAACAAAAAGCTTGGCTGCGACCTTAAAAAAGAAGATGTTATCGCTGCCCTTGAGCGCATGGGCAACAGCGTTACTTCAAAAGACAAAGACGGTGACGTTGTATTTACTGTTTCTCCAGCACCCTACCGCAACGACTTCCTCCACGAAGTAGACGTTATCGAAGACGTTATGATTGGCCAGGACATTGACTTCTTTAAGCCGGAATCACCCAACGACTTTACGATAGGCCGCCTGCTTCCCATTACCCTCTACAGCCGCAAGGTAAAGAACATAATGGCCGGCATGGGCTACCAGGAAATGATTTTCAACTACCTGGGTTCAAAGAAAACATACATAGACAACATGGGCATAGACGGAAAGGACGTAATCGAAATTGCAAACCCAATGAGCGAAAACTACCAGTTCATCCGCCCGTCAATTATTGCCTCACTTTTCGAAGCAGAAAGCCAGAGCGGAAATGCAGTCTACCCACACAAAATATTTGAAGTGGGAAAAATTGCCTATATTGAACCATCCGAAAACACAGGCACAAAGACTATCCAGAGCCTTGGCTTTTTGACTGCCGCCAACAACGCAAACTTTAACGACGCCGCAAGCGAAGTAAGCACCCTCCTCTACTACCTTGACCACAAGTACGAGGTTAAGGAAGCCGATGACCCCCGCTTTATCCCTGGCCGCCAGGCTGCAATCATGGTGAACGGAAAGCAGGCAGGTATCTTTGGAGAAATCCACCCGCAGGTTCTTGAAAACTGGCAGGTTACGGTTCCTTGCGTAGCAGGAGAAATTGACCTTGAATACCTTATGGCAACAGAGCCAAAGGAACACAACGTAGAAGCAGCAGCCCCTTCTTCCAAGCAGCCTTCTCCAAAGCAGAACACAAGCCAGCCAAAGGCAGCAGCAAAAGATGAAGGTCCAAAGCTTGCAGAAAATCAGGCAGAGCACTTCAACAAGTACATTGAGCTTAAGGTTGCAAAAATCCTTAGCGTGGAAAACAACCCTCAGGGAGAAAAGCTTTACATTGAACACATGGATGACGGCAGCGGAACAGAGCGCATTGTTCAGTCAGGATTGCGCGAATACCTTAAGCCGGAAGAGCTTATTGGCCAGCACGTAATCATTGCGGCAAACCTTGCTCCACGCAAGATGCGCGGTGTGGAAAGCCACGGAATGCTTCTTGCAGCCGACTATATGGAAGACGGAAAGGAAAAGGTAGAACTGCTAACCGCTCCTTGGGCAAAACCAGGTACACCGGTTGTTCTTGAAGGTGCCGATCCAGCCGCAGAAAAACCTGCAAAAATCGACATCGACAAGTTCTGCAAGGTGGAAATAAAGATTCAAGGCAAAACAGCCAAGATTGCAGGAATAAGCCTTTGCGCAGACGGCAAGCCGCTTACAACGCAAAAGTCGGATGACTGCATAGTAGAGTAAAAGTTGAGCGCAGTAAAAGCGGGGTTTTTAGAATCGCACTTTTTACTGCGCTTTATAATTTATACAATTGTTTACGGAGGGGAAAAAGATGCCTTTTATTGACTCAAAAATCACAGTTCCTGTTAGCCAGGAAAAAAAGGAATCCATCAAGGCAAAGCTCGGAAAAGCTGTTTCCATTTTGCACAAACCGGAATCTTACCTTATGGTTGGTATTGACGACAATTACGACCTTTGGTTTGCCGGCAAAAAATTGGAAAAAGGAGCATTTGTTTCCGTTAGCGTATTCGGAGACGTTTCTTCTTCTGACAGCGGAAAGATGACAGAGGCAATCTGCTCAATACTGAACGAAGAGCTTGGAATCCCGGGCGACAAGGTTTACGTAAAATACTTGGGCACCAACAACTGGGGCTGGAACGGCAGCAACTTCTAAAACAAAAATTGCCGGGTGAATTCTTTTTTTACAAAAGAAGGCCCGGCAATCTACAATTTACCATTCAACAAACTTAAATACTATGAAAGAAACAAATTCCTCTGGTAACAAAACATTACCCAAAAAACTTATAATATTTTCAATTCTTCTGGCACTACTTTTATTTTCAAAGTTCCTGCTGCCAAAGTTTCAGCAGACCAACCAGACCCAAGGACAACCACTTGTAACTAGCACAATACAGCAGGACTTAGCAAATGAAGAAATACCTGCAATAGAAGAAACTGTACCCCAATCTGTACCTGACTTAACTGTACCCGAAGCAGACAGTAACAACTGTCCCCAAGAATTTGAAGAAGACACAAGTTCTTCGCTAAATACGCCAAACAATTCGCTGAACGAAGACGGCATTTACACATCCAAAGAAGACGTTGCCCTTTATATCCATCTGTACAAGCATTTGCCAGACAACTTTATTACAAAAAAAGAAGCGCAGGGTGTAAACCTAAAGGCAGAAAACAAATGCATTGGTGGGGACAGATTCCACAACAGGGAAGGCATTCTTCCCAAGGCAAAGGGACGCACCTACACTGAATGCGACATAGACACGCTGGGTAAATCTAGCCGCGGTGCCAAACGAATTGTATTTTCGAATGATGGCTTAGTTTATTACACAGGCGACCACTACCAAACGTTCGTTCTTTTATACGGAGAAGAAAAGTGAGTGAAATACGAGGGCTTGCAGAAAATTCAGCGGAAAAAGAATTCCAGGCTGATTCTTTTACAATTGACTTGTTTGGAATAAAAACAAAGGCCGGGCTACACAAGCTGCTTGCCTCTGTTTTAAAATTCCCCGAATACTACGGAAACAATTTGGACGCCCTATTCGACATTCTGTGCGACGAACATCCTTTTTGGGACATAACATTCACTTCTTGCCAAAAGGCCGAAGAAAATCTTGGAAGCGAATATTTTGAATCCTTCAAGCAAACCTTCACAGATGCAGCAGAAGAAAATTCCTTGGTGAAGGTTCAGTTTTTATAAGACATATCGAAGCAAAGACAAATTATCGTACAGCGAATAAAGCCTACCCCCGATTGGAAGGGCCGCGAAGCGGTTGCCACCAGGCAATGGAGGCGAAAGCCGGAACCCTGGAAAGCGGGTTAGCAAATAGAGTATGGTCCAGAGAAAAAATTTTCAAAAGTCTTAATATGAATACTACTTTTTGTCCAAAAAGGGTATTATGGTTTCATGGCACATTAGGGGTATTTTTTATATCCTATCGATGTTGCACCCTACGGGTATCGCTTATTTTAGTCTGTACCAAACAACATGACTGGCTGCGAAGTCTCCCCGGTACAACTCAAAGCCGTAAGAAAGTTTTTCTTGCGGTATTTTTTTTGCCTGCATTTACTTTTAACTGTTTGCCCAATCGTAAAAATAATGCTATGCTAACAGGACGATGAAAGGGCAGATTCAAAAAATCAATTACCAGAAGCAGCTGGACGAAATTCTTAAGAGTATAAATCCTCAGGAAAAAAAGCCGACGCTACTTTTGCATGCATGTTGCGGTCCATGCTCTTCTTATGTTATAGAGTATCTTTCATCATATTTTGACATTACGATTTTTTATTACAACCCGAACATTTATCCTAAAAAAGAATATGAGCGCCGTCTGAATGAACTGGAAGACTTTATTCCCCGCTTTGAGCCGGCCGTAAAAAACAAGGTTAAGATTGTAGTTTCTACTTACGAGCCAAAGGATTTTTTTGAGGCGACAAATGTCCTGAATGAAGTGGAGCTTCAGCAGGAAGCAGAGAAAGGTATCCGCTGTAGGCGCTGTTATGAATTCAGGATGAAAAAGGCCTATGCCTATGCAGTTGAAAACAATTTTGACTGGTTTTGCACAACGCTTTCCATTAGCCCTTTCAAGGATTCCGTGATGATAAATGAAATTGGTACCGAGCTTGAGGAAGAAAATTCGGTGCGCTTTCTAACTTCTGACTTTAAAAAGAAGGGCGGTTTTTTAAGGAGCCTGGAACTTAGCAGGGAATACGGCCTTTACCGGCAGGATTATTGCGGCTGCTTTTATTCAAAGATTAATACTGAAAAAGCTAGGCTTGAAAACCAATCCAAGTAACATTAACTTTGCGAACCGTCATGCCGAACTTGATTGGGTCAAACTCAGAATGACGTAAAGGGTATGGCTTTAGAAATACAATCTATACAAATTAATAGTAATTGATTAAAGGCATGTTCTTTACGATACTGAAATCATGACAGAAGAAAATTTGATTCATGACAAGGCAGAAAGTATTAGGGACGTAATCCGCTATCTTAGGCGCTTTAAGAATGCACTGGTTATTATCTACATTGATGACAAGCTTCTTGATTCTCCGCTTTTTACAAACCACATAAAAGACATTTGCAGAATCCATGAAGCCGGGCTCAAAGTTATTGTTGTTCCCGGAGCAAACAAGAGGATAAATGAAATTCTTGAAAAATCGGGAATTGAATGGTCCTTCCACAAGGATTACCGAATAACTAAGCCGGAAGCCATGCCCCTGATTAAGATGGCCGCTTTTGATGTTTCCAACCAGATTATGACGGCTCTTGCTGGGGAAAAAACAAATGCAGTTATTGGAAACTGGGTGCGCGCCAGGGGAAAAGGCATAATCGACGGTTTTGACTATGGCACTACCGGAGAAATTGACAAGCTGCAGGTTGATGCTATTGAAAACATTCTTGCCAACGGTTTTGTTCCTATTTTTCCATGTATTGGTTGGAGCCTTGCCGGAAAGCCCTACAATATTTCTTCTATTCAGTTGGCAGAGCAAATTGCTGTTCACCTAAAAGCGGACAAGCTTTTTTATCTTATACCAGGTGCTTCTATTTCCGCGGAAAGTTTTAAGGTGCCAGAGGGAATAGGTACTTCTCCTGAGGGAAATATTCCAGCAATGAACCTTGAAGAAGTTGATGAATTCCTAAAAGCCAATAAAATTTCAACTAATAAACAATCGGTAAATTCAAATTCTGAGACTGCCGAACATTCGGTAGTTTCTTCTGTTCCAGAGAATGTTTCACGTGAAAAGATTTTCTTGTTGCTTCAACTTGCAAAGGAAGCATGTAACTCTGGTGTTACCCGTGTTCATATTCTTAACGGCTCTTTGGACGGAACCATTCCATGTGAAATATTCAGTGATCTTGGTTCGGGTACAATGATTTATTACAACAATTATGGTGGAATCCGTGCCATGACCCGTGACGATATTCCTGGCGTTCTTAATGTTATGAAGCCTTTTATTTCTGCCGGGATTCTGCTTCCACGCACAAGGGCAGGTCTTTTGGAAGAGTTTCAGCACTACATTGTTTACGAACTGGATGGTGCCATTCGCGCATGTGCATCCCTTATTCCATACGATGACGGTCAAATGGAGATTGCAGGTGTGGCAGTTAACAAAACTTTCTCTCACGTGGGCATAGGGCCAAAGCTTGTAAAATATCTTGTAAAGCAGGCGGTTAAGCTTAACGCAAAGAGTGTTTTTCTGCTTACAACGCAAACCGCAGACTGGTTTGAAAACCTTGGCTTTTATGCAGATGATATTTCTACCCTTCCAGAAGCACGCAAAGCAAAATGGACTTCTTCCAGAGGGTCAAAGGTTTTGCGCTATGATTTGAATTCTGTTTCACGTGAAACAGAATAGACAAAACTGCAAGGGTGTGATTTGTTTTTATAACAGATTACGCCCTTGCAGCTTTTTCCACCAGTAATTCTGTTTTGCCCTACCCCACTTCCATAATGTCTAAAAACCAATTTTGAATACACTAGAACCAGCTTAAATGCCGAAATAAACTTGGCATAACGGTAGTTTTTTAAAGAGGCAATTTCAAAACCCTATTTTTTTTCATGCTGAATTTATTTTAGCATCTAACTTCATAGATTCAGAATTAAGTTCAGAATGACACTTTTGGAATAGGCTTCATTATTAACTGTTTAACTACTATCTATTGAAAAGAATTTTGCCTTAACAACGTCTTATAGTAGTTTTTTTGTTTCACGTGAAACAAGTAATAGTAAACCATTGAATTTATGTCATCCTGAGCTTGACTCAGAATCTCAAATTACGATATCGAATAATGAATAATTGCTATTCTAAACTTGGTTGTAGGCAAGCAAATTTAGCACATATTCTACAGATTCCGAATCAAGTTCGGAATGACGGGCTCTTTATGTTATGGGTATCGAAGTATATGCAAATAAACAGTTCTTGATTGATGTTAAAAGCATCATCGGAGTAGACCGATAATATCAAAATTGAACCTGTTAAACATGTTTCACGTGAAACAGATAAATATTATGTTGAAAGCCGTAATTTTATTTTTCGCACATGCACTGTTATTTTCATGACCATAGAAAAAATCGTTGCGAATGACGTAAGAAAAGTTAAACACAAAGCTTGTTTGTTTTTAACGATGGAGCTGTCCAAAAAGTTTAAGTCACAGTGTCATTCCGAACTGCTACGCCACATTCGCACGCACTTGCTACGAATGTGGATTCGGAATCTATGCACTGCATACGGTATAGATGCTGAAATTGGTTGCAAGCAACCGCGTTCAGCATGACATTGCTTTCAGGACATCCCCATGACATAAGGGTCTACAGCACGATGATAAAATTTTCGAAAGTCAACATTCAGTCTATAAAAAATTTTGCTGCCGTGTTTTTGCTTTTAAAAGATTACCGTGTCTAGCCCGGTAATAACAAAGAGTATTTAACAACTATTTATTGAAAAAAAGTTTTTTGTTTCACGTGAAACAGGTAAGGGTAAAACATTAACTTTATGTCATTCTAAACGCGATTGCAGGTAAGCAAATTTAGTGTCTATTCAACAGATTCCGAAACAAGTTCGGAATGACAATTTTTTTTATATCCAATACACCTGTTCAACATGTCTGCTCTTTTTTATGTTAATGGCATTGAATATTCTAAATTGAATTGCAGGAAATCAAATTTAAAACCTATTCTACAGATTCCGAAACAAGTTCGGAATGACATTCTTTTATATTCAGCATACCTATTTGGTATGACGGTTTCTTTATGTTACAGGCACTGTATGTTTCACGTGGAACAAAATTCTCCCCAAATTATCCACAGGGCAAAAAATTCTGAAAAATTCAAACAAATTCATAAATTCTTATAATTAAAGAATTTACAAATTCAAAAAATTCTTTGAATTCAAAAGGGAAAGTTTTCCAAAAGTTATCCACAGGCTGGGAATTTTATGGGATAAAGTCTAAGAAAATATGGTTATTTTTATTCTTTATTCTATAATATACACTATATATAGCGTAAAGCATATAGAGCCTACGCCCGATTGTAGGGGCGAGTTGCTTGCAACTCGTTGCCGCAGGCAATGGAGGGGTTTATCCCCGGAACCCCGGAAAGCGGGGAAAAATTACTTCCATGCAATTTTTCCCCACAAGTTTTCCGAAGGAAAACTTGCCAGATGTTTTTGCGGCCAAATGACGCGCCGTCCATGGCGCTCCTTGTTTGCGGTTTATTACAATTGCATGGAGTCTGACCGGTTCCGAAGGACCGGGCACAGTAAAAGCTGGCATGCCGTCCAAGAAAGCAATAAAAAAAGCTGAACAGATAAAATTTTCTGTTCAGCCTATAAAATTATGCTTTATAATAGTTATTTTCTTATAATATAAATAAATACCCTTTATTCAGCAGATTCCTTGTCTTCCTGGGAATTTGCGATGCGGTCAATGCCAACTACGTAGTCCGGACTTATGATGTTTACGACTTTTACGCCGCTGGATGCCCTTCCCTGCAAAGAAATATCTTTTACGTTCGTGCGGATTGAAGTTCCCTGGCCGGTTATGCACATAACGCTGTCGTCATCTTTTACGGTGAGTGCGCCAATCAATTCTCCCTTGTCGTCAACGTTGCCAAAGACACGCTGTCCTCCGGTTCCGCGACCGTGGGCGTTGAATTCGGAGAAGAGTACGCGCTTGCCTATTCCCTTTTCCGTTATGACGAGAATCTTTGCGTCTTCTTCTACATGGATGGCGGCACAAAGTTCATCGCCCTCTGAAAGCTTCATTCCGTTAACACCGCGGCTGGCTCTTCCCATTGGGCGGACTTCGTCTTCGCTTATGCGCAAGGCCTGTCCCCGGCGGCTTACCAAAAGAAGCTCATCTTTTCCGCTTGAAAGGATTGCGCTTACGAGTTTGTCGCCGTCATCAAGACGAACTGCCTGCATACCGCGAGACTTTGCGTTGCGGAATTCGCTTGTAGGTGTTTTCTTTACAACGCCGTTTGCAGTTGCCATGAACATGAACTGTTCTTCCGTAAATTCCTTGAGGCTGATTATCGTTGATATTTCCTCGTTGGCACTTACCTGAAGAAGGCTCTTGATGTGAGAACCGCGGCTTGTCTTTGAAGATTCAGGTATTTCGTGAACCTTGACCCAATAAGATTTTCCTTCATTCGTGATGAACATGATGTAGTCATGTGTTGAAGCTATGAACATCTGGTTGATGTAGTCTTCTTCCACAAGCTTGGCAGAAATGGTTCCTCTTCCTCCCCTACCCTGGTTCTTGTAAAGGCTTACGGGAACACGCTTGATGTAACCAAGTTTGGAAATAAGGATTACCATGTCCTCTTCTTTTATCATGTCTTCAACATTGATTTCTTCTACTTCGCCGGAAACAATCTGGGTCTTGCGGTCATCACCATATTTTTCCGCAATCTCATTTGTTTCCTGCTTTATGATTTCAAGAATCTTTTCGTGATGGGCAAGCAAGTCTTCAAGATGGGCAATGAGGGCTTTAATCTCTGCCATTTCCTGCTTTAGCTCATCGATGCGCAAATTGGTAAGGCGACCCAAGCGGTAGTCAACGATTGCCTGTGACTGTTCATCATCAAAGCCGAAGCGCTTCATCAAATTGGCTTTAGCTTCTGATTCATCGCGGCTGGCACGGATTATCTTGATTACTTCGTCAATTGCATCGACTGCTATTATAAGGGCTGCGAGTATGTGTTCGCGGTGCTTGGCCTGCTTAAGTTCAAACTGAGTGCGGCGGGTTACAATGTTGTCGCGGTGGTCAACGAAGTGCTGCACAAGCTGCTTAAGGTTCAAGGTTTCCGGGCGACCGTTTACAAGAGCAAGGTTTATTACGCCGAACGATGCCTGCAATGGTGTCTTTGCAAAGAGCTGGTTAACAACAATTTTTGTTACGGCACCACGCTTAAGGTCAATGACGATTCTCATGCCAACACGGTCTGAAGTTTCATCATTTACACCGCTTATTCCGTCGATGATTTTGTCACGGGCAAGTTCCGCAATGCGTTTGCAAAGATCCGTTGTGTTTGTCTGATAGGGAACTTCCGTGAATACGATTGACTCTGCCCCGTTCTTTGCAACTTCAATCGTGAACTTACCGCGCATTATGATTTTTCCGCGTCCTGTCCTGTAAGCGTCCTTGATTCCCTGGCGGCCAAAAATTATTCCGCCTGTTGGAAAATCAGGTCCCTTTATATGCTGCATCAATTCATCAATGCTTATCTGGGGATTGTCTATGTAGGCAGAAACGGCTGATGCTATTTCCCTTAGGTTGTGGGGTGGCATGTTTGTTGCCATACCTACGGCAATACCGCTTGATCCATTTGCAAGAAGGAAGGGGAATTTTGTAGGAAGAACTGTAGGCTCTTTTGTTGTTTCGTCAAAGTTGGGGATAAAATCAACGGTATCCTTTTCTATGTCGGCAACCATCTCTTCTGCGAGTTTTGCCATTTTTGCTTCTGTATAACGGTAAGCGGCAGGAGGGTCACCGGCTATTGTACCGAAGTTTCCCTGAGGGGTAATAAGGGGATAGCGCTCGGAGAAATCCTGTCCCAAGCGGACAAGTGCATCGTAAACAGAAGCATCTCCGTGCGGGTGGTATTTACCAAGTACGTCTCCGACTATTTTTGCACACTTGTATGTTTTTCCGGAAGAACGCAGGTGAAGTTCATCCATTGAATACAAGATGCGGCGGTGAACGGGCTTAAGTCCATCTCTTACATCCGGCAGGGCACGGCTTACAATAACGGACATTGAGTAGTCAATATAGGCTTTCTTGATTTCCTGATCAATGGGCTGAAGAATCAGCGTACCACCTTCAGGGGTTGTTATTTCATTTTCCATCTATACTTTTCCTTAACTTTTCTTTATAAAGTCATCAGACATCGAGATTTGCATAAATAGCATTTTCTTCAATGAACTTGCGGCGCGGTTCTACGGCTTCACCCATGCATGTGGAGAAAATTTTATCTGCTGCAATTGCATCCGGTATTGTTACCTTCATCATCTTTCTTACGGCAGGATTCATCGTTGTGTCCCAAAGCTGGTCTCCAGACATTTCACCCAAACCTTTGTAACGCTGAACATCAAGCTTTTCAGCAGGAACACCAAATTCTGCGATTGCGGCTGCCTTCTCATTGTCATCGTAAACATACTTTACTTTTTTACCGTAGCGAACTGCAAAGAGGGGTGGCATTGCAAGGTAGACATGTCCCTCTTCTATGAGCTGCGGCATGTAGCGGAAAAAGAAGGTAAGCAAAAGTGTGCGAATGTGGCTTCCGTCAACATCAGCATCTGCCATGATAATTATTTTGTCATAGCGCAACTTTGTTATGTCAAAGTCCTTTCCTATGTTTGTTCCCAAAGAAGCAATTACCGGTTGAAGCTTTTCGTTGTCTATAACCTTATCAAGACGGCTTTTTTCTACGTTGAGCATCTTTCCCCAAAGAGGAAGAATGGCCTGAGTCTTTGAATCCCTTCCCTTCTTTGCTGAACCGCCTGCAGAGTCTCCCTCAACTATGTAGACTTCGCAGATTGAAGGATCCTTTGAAGAGCAGTCGGAAAGTTTTCCCGGCAGGCCAAATGAATCGCTAAGTGACTTTTTGCGGGTATTCTCTTTTGCTTTGCGGGCGGCAATGCGGGCTTCTGCTTCTGCAACTGCCTTTTCCAGAATCATATTTACAATCTGTGGATTCTGTTCGCACCAAAGGGTTAGCTTGTCTTTTACAAGGGCATCCACATAACCGCGAACTTCCGTATTGCCAAGCTTTGTCTTTGTCTGTCCTTCAAACTGGGGCTCTGGAACTTTTACGGAAATAACTGCTGTCAAACCAGCACGCACGTCATCACCGGCTAGCTTTTCATAATTTATCTGGTTGGATTTTGCGTCCTTTGACTTTGAGTCTTTTATTATAAGACGCTTCAAAAGCTTTTCATTTTTTTCCAGGAACTTATTGAGCGTAACGGTAAGGGCTATCTTAAAGCCGTCAAGGTGGGTTCCGCCTTCCTTGGTGTTTATGTCGTTTACGTAGGCATAAATTTTTTCGTCGTAGTTGTCATTGTACTGCATGGCAACTTCCATCTGAACATTTTCCGTTTCACCAGAAATGTAGATGGGTTCTTCTGGAAGGACTTTTTTTCCTTCGTTAAGGAAGGTAACGTAATGCCTGATTCCGCCTTCAAACTTGTATACAACTTCTTTTGGGGTTTCAAGGCGCTCGTCACGGAATTTTATTGTGATGCCAGGGTTCAAGAAAGCAAGTTCCCTAAGGCGCTGGGCAAGAACGTCAAAATTGTATGTCGTTGTTTCTTTGAAAATCGTATTGTCTGCTTTCCAGCGGATTGTAGTTCCGTGGATGTTTGTATCACCGATGCATTCAACCTTTGTCTTTGGCTTTCCCTCTGCATACTTTTGCTCGTAGCGTTTTCCCTCGCGGTTAACAAAAGCTTCCATCCATACAGAAAGTGCATTTACGCAAGAAACACCTACACCGTGCAAACCACCGGAAACCTTATAGTTTGATTTGTCAAACTTACCACCGGCATGAAGCCTTGTCAAAACAAGCTCAAGGGCAGAAACGTGTTCCGTAGGATGCATGTCTACAGGAATACCACGCCCATTGTCTTCTACACGGCAAATGTCATCCTTTTCCAGGGCAACCGTAATCGTGTCGCAGAAACCTGCCATTGCTTCGTCAATACTGTTATCTACAACTTCGTAAACAAGATGATGCAAACCGTTTGGTCCCGTAGAACCAATGTACATACCAGGTCTTTTGCGTACGGCTTCCAGTCCCTTTAGAACTTGAATACTGCTGGCTGAATACTGATTTTCGTCTGACATTAAAAATCCCCACTCTAAACTTTTAAGTAATAAACTATACCAATAATAAGGAAAAAAGTCTAGCTTAAAACCACCTGCAACGTCTGCTTCAATTAAATTTACAGCCTAAAAGACCTGTGGAAAAGCCTGTGGAAAACTATTGACAAAAAGCACTTAAAAATTATAATTGCCTTCTATGAGTGAGCAGAATTACAAGGGCATTTGGGAAGATGTCCTTAACATTATACGCGAAGAGTATAAACAAAAAAACCAGGAAAATTTTTTCAAAATCTATTTTAACATGGAGTACGTAAGCGACACCATTGATGAAATAACAGTTTCCGTTCCTTCAGACGTTATGCTTAACCACATGGAGGAAAAAGGCAGCATACAAACAGTTAAAGATAAAATAGCGGAAATAACAGGGATAAATTTAAATGTAAAATTCATTCCCAAAAATATAACTTCTAAACTTCCTGCATCCGATTCAAACTTGGAAGAAGAAAAAACAGAAGCAATAGCTAAAGAAACACCTTCTGTACAAACAGAGCCTCAACCCGAAAATCCTTACACTTCAATATTAAACAACTTAATCTCAGAAAGCGAAAAAGAAAGTAAAATCAAAGAGGATTCATCATCAGCTTATTCATATTCATCCGATGAAAAACCCGTAAAAAAGCACCTATTGCTTGATGAAAATTTCACGTTCGAAACTTTTGTTCCCGGTGAAAACTCAAATTTTGCTTATAACGTATCTATTGGTGTTGCAAAGGAACCAGGGAAAAAATTTAACCCACTGTTAATTTACGGAGGTTCAGGCCTTGGAAAAACCCACCTTATGCAATCTATAGGAAACTATATTTACAAGCAAAAAGAAGGTAATGTAAAAATAGCCTGTCTGAGTGCAGAAAATTTTACAAACGAATTTTTTAAATCACTTTCCGACAAAAAAACGGATCAGTTTAAAAACAAATTCCGCAAGCTGGATGTATTGCTTCTTGATGACATCCATTTTCTTATTGACAAAAAAGGAACACAGGAAGAACTTTTTCACACTTTCGAAGCCCTTCACCAAAAAAAAGCACAGATGGTCTTTACCTGCGACCGTCCCATGGAAGAGATAAAGGGTATAGAAGAAAGACTCAAGACCCGCTTTACCATGGGAATTTGCATAGACATTACTCCTCCCAACTATGAAACAAGAAAGGCCATTCTTCAAAAGAAACTTGAATTGATGGGAAAATCAATCCCAGAAGATGTTCTTGACTACATAGCAAAAAACGTACAGACAAACGTCCGCGACCTTGAAAAAAGCCTGAACAAGATAATCGGTTATGCAGAATACCAGCCTGACCAGAAAGTTACCATAGAGATTGCCCGCAAGGAACTCAAAGACACATTCAGCCAGCCTTCAAACGGATTCATCAATATAGAAACCATTCAAAAGGTTGTAGCCGACCACTACAATATTTCCCTGAGCGACATAAAGAGCAAAAAACGCAACAAAAAATTTGTAATACCCCGCCAAATAGCCATTTACATAGCAAGAAACCTTCTTGACTATTCTTACCCGGAGCTTGGAAACGAATTTGGAGGACGAGACCATACGACTATACTGCACAGCTACGAAAAGATGGAAGAGCAGCTTAGAACCGACTCATCCTTTAGCCAGACCATAGAAATTCTTATACGGGAGATAAAAGAGTATAGAAAATAAGTTAACAATATGTTACAATCTTGTGAAAAAGCTTGGTAAATCTGAAAAAGCATAGGAAAAGTGCAAACCCTGTGAATTCAAAATGAATACTTATGCACTTTACAAGTCTTTTGAAAGCAAAAAGATACAATACTTTTCCAGAAATTCACAGCTCTTATTATTACTATTACTAAATTTATATAAATTCATAAATTTAGTATGAATGTGCATAAAAATTCATTTATTCCTAAAAAACGTGAATTTTTATGCATTTGAAAAAATTTAGTGCGAATATTTAAAAAATAGAATATAATCTTTTTAAGATGAATTCTTTAGGAGATAAAAATGAAGTTTATTTTTGATAAGGAATCGATGATAAAGGAAATTTCCATTGCCCAGGAAATAATTTCTACTAAAAACGCAGGTTCCATTCTTTCGAATGTGATGATCTCCGCATCAAACAATACGCTTACCATAAAAGCAACAGACATAAAGGTTAACTATGAAACACAGATTCCTGTTCAAATAACGGAAGAAGGAATAACGACTGTTTACTGTGACAAATTCATGGGAATCTTGAATTCCTTGCCGGAAGGAGAAATTGAATTTGACCAGTCTAGTGATGAATCTGGAATTGACGTAAGGATCAAGCCTGTTGGAAAAAAGATTAAATTCCAGATGAAGAGCATGTCACAGGATAAATTCCCTGAATTTGATTCTGCAGACAATGTTCCATATTTTGAAATTCCGTCAAAAGACCTAAAAGAAATGATTGAGCAGACTTCCTTTGCGGTAAGTGAAGACGAGACCCGCTACTTTATGAACGGTGTTTATTTTGAAAAGAAGGGAGACAATCTTAACCTTGTTGCAACAGACGGACGCCGCCTAAGCTTTGCTTCAAAGAATCTTCTTGCCGGAATAAATGAATTCCCTGCAGCAATAGTTCATCCGAAAATTCTTAACATAATTCTTAAGCATGCTCCTGATGAAGGAAACATTTCTGTAGCCGTAGTGGACAAAATGATTTTCTTCCGCTTTGGAAACTATAAATTTGGTTCAGTGCTTCTTGAAGGAACTTTCCCCAACTACGAGCGCGTAATTCCGGAAAACCAGGCACATGCACTTATGGTAAGCAAGCCTGATCTTGTGAATGCACTTAAACGCGTGGCACTTATGGTAGACAAAAAGGCTGGCCGTCTTTACTTTAACATCAGCAACGGAATATTGAAGATTGTTTCACAGCAGTCAGATATGGGTAGTGCTGATGAGGAAATTGCATGTGAATACGCGGGAGAATCATACACGATTGCCCTTAACTACCGCTATGTGGAAGAACCCTTGCGCGGAATAGATTCAGAAAAAATAGCATTTGAATTTACAGAAGAGATGAAAGCTGTTACGATGCGCCCTGAACCTGCTTCTGATTACTTCCACATCATCATGCCGATGCAGAAAGAGTAGTGCCATTTTTAACACTGTCTGTTGCCAATTATAGAAACCTCAGCAATGAAACGATTGATTTGCTTGCAAAAGAAATTTTCTTTACCGGCGAAAACGGTCAGGGAAAAAGTAATCTTTTGGAAGCTCTTTACTATTCAGCTTACGGCTCTTCATTTAGAACACGGAATGATTCTGAGATTGCAAGAAAAGGTGAATCTGATTTTAGCATAAGAAGCTTGTTCCGTGAAGAAAATGGGACTTCCCACACGACGGCAATTTTTTTTGAGAAGGGTCAGAAGAAGATAGAAAAAGACGGCAAAATTCTGCATGACAGAAAGGAGCTTGTAAATACAATTCCCTGTGTTCTTTACAATCATGATGATTTGGATTTTGCCGTGGGGTCTCCAGAAAGACGAAGGTTTTTTATTGATCAGAGCCTTAGCATGTATGACGTTATGTACATAGACGTTATGAGACGCTACAAGAAGGTTTTAAAAAACCGCAACCTGTGCCTTAAGGAACAAAAGTATCAGCTTCTGGAAACTTATGACGTTCAGCTTGCATTTAACGGACTTGAGATTCAGAAAAAAAGAAAGAACGCAATTTTCCAGTTCAATCAAATTTTTGGAAATCTTTACGAACAGGTTACTGGAATTGACGGAGTTGGAATAAAATACATTCCCACTTGGAACAAAAAATCTGGTGACGAAAAGCCTGTTACCATTGAAACTTTTTCTACATATACGGATTCATCGCTTCCGGAAATTGATGAAGTTCAGGATTTCATGCGTTCAAAAAGAGATGTGGAAAAGGCTTTGGGAACAACTGTTACTGGACCTCACCGGGACAGAATTGTTTTTGTTTGCAACAAGGAATCATTTGTTCCTACGGCATCTACTGGACAGAGGCGCCTTATCGCATTAGTTTTAAGAACTGCGCAGGCTGTTTTTTACACCAGGGTAACCGGAAAAAAACCGGTGCTCCTTATGGATGACGTTCTGCTTGAACTTGATCCTGAAAAAAGAAAAAGGCTTACTACCCTTCTTCCTGAATACGATCAGCTTTTCTGCACATTCTTGCCTGGTGAACCTTATGAAAATTACCGCAAGGAAAATACGAGGATTTACAAAATAAATTCCGGGGGTTGGGAAGAGACAAAATGAACGAAGAAGAAATACAGTCTTTTGGTGACATAGTAAATCTAACTTTTAAAAACATAAGCAAGGATAAATATGAAAATTCCAATAGCCTTATAAGCTTGTGGGAAAAAGTTCTTTTAAGGATAAGGTCTGGAACCAATCCAAACGAAGGTCGTAATCTTGCAACCCATAGCCGTGTGGTTGACTTTAAGAACGGAATTCTTCTTGTGGAGGCGGATCATCCCGGATGGATTGAACTTTTGCAGCTGCACAAGAAATACATAATAAACGGGCTTAACATGGAAAATAGGGCTGTAAAAGTTGAATCACTGGCATTTAAGCTTAAGGGAAAAGAAGGAAATCTTTTTGACCCCAAGGAGCACGAGTATTCTCCTGAGCAAGTTAGGAGCGAAATTCAGAAAAGAGTCGAAGAAGAGGAAAAACAATTAAATAATCTTAAGCTAAATAAGGAAAAAGTGACTCAAAACAAGGAACTTCCCCCAGAATTGGCATCGATTTTTGAAGATTTAAGAAAAAATATGTTGACCAACTCTTGAAAATAATGCTATTATAGCCAACACTAAAGTTGGGAAAATAATTTTATTATATAGGAGTCGTTCATTATGTTACGTACATATCAACCAAGTAAAGTGAAGCGCAATAGAAAATTTGGTTTCCGCGCACGCATGGCAACACGTGGTGGCCGCGCAGTTTTGTCACGCAGAAGAGCAAAGGGTCGCCATAAGCTTACAGTTTCTGATGAAAAGAAGCCGTACAAGGGTGGCGGAAAGTGCTTTACAAAGTACTGGTAATTCTTTAGCTTAGGGATGGAAAAGGATTCTCTTAAAACGGGACGTTTTACTAGAAGAGAACACATAAAATGTCCCGATGACATCCGGAAACTTTTTAAAACAGGGAAGAAGGTAAGTGTTTCTGGCGCAAAGCTTTTTTTTACGGCTAACGGCCAGGAAATAAACAGAATAGGCTTTCCCCTTCCCCGCGGGTATGGTAATGCAGTGCAAAGAAATGCATCCAAACGCTACAGCCGCGAAACATACCGATTCTTTAAGTCACACCTGAACACAGGCTTCGATATGCTCTTTCTTGTATACCCAGAAGCCTCCAATAATTCGTTCCACTCGCGGTGTAAAATTTTTAAGATACTATGTCAAAAGGCTGGTTTATTAAAGGAATAAGAGGCTTTTTTGTAAAAGCTTTATGTCTTTTGATACGCTTTTATCAAGTTTTTATCTCACCCCTATTTCCTGCATGCTGCAGGTTTACGCCTACGTGTTCTCAGTATTCATTAGAAGCGATTAAAAAGTATGGCCCCATAAAAGGGCTGTATCTTGCCGTAAAAAGGATACTCAGGTGCAATCCCTATAGCAAAGGTGGATATGATCCTGTTCCTTAGTGCGGCATCTTACAACAAGGAAAAGATTCATGGACAAAAACACCGTCTGGGCCTTAATTCTCTCTCTCTTAGTCATGGTGGGTGCATTTTTTGTAAACATAAAGTTTATAAAACCCCGCCAGGATGCGGCAAGGCAGCAACAGCAGATTGAACTGGCTCAAAAAGAAGCAGAACAAAAAAAGAAGGTGGAGGAAGCAAACAAACAGGTTTCTACCCTTCCATCAGAAAATCAGGAAGAAACAATCACTCCTGCATCAGAAACAGATCTTACCATTACAACGGACAAAGTAAAGGTTTTGTTCTCCCAGAAAGGTGGCGACATTGTAAGCTACCAGCTGCTTGAGCACTTTGACAAGGATACCGGCAAAGGTGTCCAGATGGCGGACAACATTTCTGAATTCAACAGGGCCTTTGCTCTTTCGTTTGGAGATTCTTCTGGAGTTATGTTGAACGAGATGTTCAATGTAAAAAAGGAAGGGCCAAACGACATAGGTTTTTACAGAACCTATGACATAAAAGATTCCTCTGGAGTTTCCCACAAGTATCTTATTGGAAAGCACTATTCGTTTAAGGAAAATGATTATGTCTTTAAATTTGATGTTACGGTAAAGCCTCTTGACGGAACAAGGGAGCTTGATGTTAACGGAGCAGCATACACAATCCGCACTTCTCCGCAGATAGGCCCCCACTTTGACCGCAAGAAGAACCGCAATGAGGTAAGGGAAATCCTTGAATTCTACAACAACAAGCGTTTTAGCAAGGACATTCAGGGAAAGACTTATGACAGGCCTTTTGACTGGGCTGGTGTTGGTGGAAAATACTTTGCAATTCTTATAAAGCCACAGAATGTGGAAAACATATCGTCCGTAGTAAAAACATCCGCTGCAGTGGAAAACGGTTATGGTAACTCACAGATTTTCCTTACGCGCCTTCCTTTGAAGAATGGAATTTCTACAGATGAATTTTATGTTTACATTGGACCAAGAAGCGAAAATGAGCTTATAAAATACAATCTGGCGGATAAGAACAAGTGGGGCATCCTTAACGCAAAATTCAATCAGGCTCTTAAGACAACAGGTGTATTCTCCCTTGTTGAGATGCTTTTGAAATGGGCTCTGGAAAAAATCCATATCTTTATACACAACTGGGGACTTGCAATTATTGCCCTTACGGTGATACTTAAGATAATCCTTTTCCCGCTTAGCAAAAAGAGCGCGATGGGTACCCTTAAGATGCAGGAAATCCAGCCAAAGATGCAGGCTATTCAGGCAAAATACAGGGACAATCCCCAGAAGCTTAACGAAGAAACTGCAAAGCTTTACAAGGAATCCGGATACAATCCGGTAAGCGGATGCCTTCCAATGATTTTGCAGATGTTCATATTGTTTGCGCTTTACAACGTATTCAACAATTACTTTGAATTCCGCGGTGCAAGCTTTATTAAGGGTTGGATAGACGACTTGTCCGAAGGTGAATACATTTGGTCTTGGAAAAGGGAAATTCCTTTGCTTTCCAGATTCTCACAGAACAAACTAAGGCTTTTGCCTATTATCTATACTTTGTCTCAGCTTGTTACCGGAAAAATCACCCAGTACGGTGGAGCAGGTACGGCTCAGAGCCAGTCACAGATGAAGTTTATGATGTACGGTATGCCAATTTTCTTCTTCTTCATATTGTACAATGTACCGAGCGGACTTTTGATTTACTGGATTGTAAGCAACGTCCTGCAGATGGTGCAGCAGCTTCTTATAAATAGCTACATGAAGAAAAAGCGTTTGGAATTGGTTACAGACAAGCCTGTTCTGGATAAAAACACACTGAAATTCAAGGGCGGAAAGAAAAAGACCCGCTAAGGAGTACGAGATATGATTTATGAATATGAAGGAAAGAATGAAAAGGAAGCTATAGAAAAGGCTGCCCAGGAACTTGGACTTGAAAAGGATCAGTTTGACGTTGAGATTCTTGAGTCCCAGAAAAAGACTTTGTTCAAGAACGGATATGTAAAAATCCGCGTACACACTGTTGACTCACAGGAATATGTTCACCCTGAGTTTGACGGAAAGGTACCGAATGCTACTGCCCGCGCACAGAATCCCAATCTTGTGGCAAACCCAATGCCCCAGGACGAATTTGAACAGAAGCTCGTTGACTTTGTAACTGTAATGATTCAGAACATGGGCTACGAGGTTACGGTTGAGGTTATGTTCCGCGAGGAAAAGAAGATTGGAATTAAGCTTACAAGCGCCAGCTCTTCAATACTTATTGGCCGCAAGGGAAAGAACCTTGACGCAATGCAGCTTTTGGCAAACGTATACGCAGGCCACCTTGGAAAGGAAGACGTACGCGTAATCCTTGACAGCGAAAACTACAGAATCCGCCGCGAGGAAAGCCTTGTTCGCCTTGCCTATGTTACGGCAGACAAGGTTCGCCTTAACAGGACTTCAATGCTCTTGGAGCCGATGAATCCGTTTGAGCGCCGCTTGATCCACACAACTTTAAATGATATCCCGGATATTGAAACCAAAAGCGAGGGAGATGGTTTATATAAGCAGGTACGTGTTATTTACAAAGGCGTACGCTGATTTTATAAACAAAGGAGTTGTGCCATGAAATTTTGCCGTGCAACCGTTACTTTTATTCTGTCGCTTTTTTGCGCATCAGGACTTTTTGCTTACAACGCTTCCGATTTGGTTAGCGCAAGTACTTATGCAAAGCTTCAAAAAGATGGTGTGGTCCAGGTTTCCCATTACAAGGAAAAAGGTGCCAAACTGTCACTTGTACCCAATACGCCTGCCGCAAAGGAAGCCTACAAAATGTGGACTTCTGATGAAGAACCGGTGTTTTTAGGGGAACATCTGTACCTTATTCCAAAGTCAAAGCTGAATGCATCAAATCCTGAATCTGTAACCATTGACGCGGCATCCAAGATTGTACGCTCGGTAAGCAAGATGCAGGGTATGACTTATTACTCTCACCGCTCAAAGAAGGTAAAAACTTTGTATGAGTCGGCATACTGCATTAAGGGACCAAAAGACCGCACACGCGTGGCAGACAATACGGAAGGTAATGCAAACGGCAAGGTTTTGTATGCCATGCTTGATGATGCATCGTTTGGAAAGACAAATTACCGCATGGAATATACCCAGAATGCCCAGGAAGTTGCCCTTCATTTTATAAATGAGACGGGGCTTTCCGTTATGGGAATAAGTGCCGTGTCCAAGAACAACATGCACATAAAGCTGGTTATTACCGACTGTGGAGACAGCGTTATGGTTTACATGGCTGTTATGGCTAAGTTCCCGGGAATCAAGATGCTGGAGCAGACTATGAACGAGTCTTTTGTTGCACGTCTTGATTCAATTTACAACTGGTTCTGCAAGCAGTTTTAGGGTACAGGTCTTTTAGAAAAACGTTGGTTTGAGAGGTAGAAAATGAAAAGAATGTTTTCAATAAAAAAATTTGTAAGCGCAATGCTTTTTAGCTGTGTGCTTTTGTCTGTTGGAGGATGTAAACCCATGGAAAAGTCTGTTAAGGCTATTGAAGGAAAAGAAGGTATTTTTGCGGTAATCAGCACTGCAAAAGGTGACATTGTGCTTGAGCTTTTTTACAAGCAGACCCCGCTTACGGTAACAAACTTTGTTGGTCTTGCGGAAGGCACACTTTCTGCAGCAAACGGAAAGCCTTTTTATGACGGCTTGAAATTCCACCGCGTGATTAGCCGTGCTAACGGAGACAGCCAGGACTTTATGATTCAGGGTGGAGACCCACGCGGAAACGGTACAGGCGGCCCCGGCTATAAGTTCTCTGATGAATTTGTTGATTCACTTAAGTTTACGGAGCCTGGACTCTTGGCAATGGCAAATTCCGGCCCTGCAACAAACGGAAGCCAGTTCTTTGTAACAATTGTTCCTACTGAATGGCTTAACGGACACCATACAATCTTTGGAAAGGTTGTGGATGCTGAAAGCCTTAAGGTTGTGAACAAGATTAAGCAGAACGACGTTATGACAAGCGTAAGAATCTACCGCCAGGGTGCAGAAGCAGAAAAGTTTACTGCTACACAGGCTGATTTTGACCGCCTTGAAGTTCAGGCAAAGAAAAATGCCCTTGCAGCCAAGGAAAAGGCAAATGCGGCAAAAATAGCGGCTGTAGAAAAGGCCTTCCCTGGATTCAACAAGGATGAAAACGGCATTTATTGGAAGACAACAAAAGCCGGTTCCGGTGAAAAATGCGGAAGGGGTAAATCTGTAACCACAGAATATAAGGGATACCTTGTAGACGGAACCCTGTTTGACGGTTCAGAAAAGTTTGTTCCGGGTTCACATGAGGCTCTTAACTTTACGACTGCCGGCGGACAGATGATTCCAGGATTTGATGTTATGGTTCAGGATATGAAGAAAGGCGAAGTTCGTACAATCGTAATTCCTTCCGACATGGCATACGGCGACCGCGGTATTCCCCAGGCTGGAATTGAAGGCGGTGCTTACATAGCATTCGACATTGAGCTTGTGGAAGTAAGATAGTCTTAGCAGGCTACAGCATAGCAACCTACGCCCGATTGTAGGGGCGTGTTGCCTGCAACCCGTTGCCGCAGGCAATGGAGCGGGGAGGGACCCGCGGAACCCCGGAAAGCGTGGAAAAATTGCATCCATGCAATTTTTCCACGTCAGTTTTTCGCAGGAAAACTGACCAGTCTCTTTGCGGCCAAATGACGCGCCATCCATGGCGCTGTCGGTTTAAGATTTAAGGAAAATTGCATGGTTTGACCGGCCACGTAGTGCCGGGCACAGTAAAAGTTGGCATGCCGTCCAAGATAAAAAAAAGTCAAAACATAAGATTACTCACCTTTTTTGCATCACTTTGCCTATACCTTTCTGCCATTGAATACGCAATTCCTAAACCACTACCCTTTTTGCGGCTAGGACTTGCAAACCTTCCAATTTTGCTTGGGCTTGAAGTTTTTCCCATTTACACAGTTTTATTGCTGACGCTTTTGAAAATTCTTTTGCAGGCTTTTATAAGCGGTACATTTTTTAGCTACGTTTTTGTTTTTAGCCTTGCGGGGTCGCTTTCTGCAAGCCTTGCCATGATAGTGGTCTATAAGATTTTTAAGAAAGGCTGGCTGTCTTTTACCGGTATTTCTGTGGCCGGGGCCTTTGCAAACAACCTAGCCCAGATTGCCTGCGCCCGCTACCTTTTGTTTGGGGAAAATACAAAATACATTGCACCCCTTCTGTTGGTCTTTGGGCTGGTAACTGGGATTCTTTTGGGGCTTTTTTGCAACGCATTTGCTTCTAATTCGCAGTGGTATAAAAATTGCTGCCTTGTCTGTGGGAAAAGTGTTTTTGCTAGCGGGGAAAGCTTGGAGGAAAACAAAAAGTTGCACAGTTTTTCCACAGGGGAGACAGCGGAAAAAGCTGCCTGTGGAAAAAAAGAGGTCTTTGCTTTTTTTAAATTTGCCTTTTGCATGCTTAGCTTTGCCCTTTTTATTCAGATAAAGAATCTGTACCTTCTTTGGGGTACAGTTTTATTTTTCTTTGTGCTTGATGAAATTATAAAGAAAGGAAGGGTTAAACTGTTACCTTCCATTATAATTGTGCTGTCTGTCACCTTTTTTGCCCTGCTGACACCGGTTGGTAAAGTTTTGTTCAGGATTGGCAGCTGGAAAATTACACAGACATCCCTGGAAATGGGCCTGCACAGGAGCGGATTTCTTGTTGGCATGGTTTTTATTTCGCAGTGCGCGGTGGATAAGAATTTGAGGCTACCGGGAAAAGCTGGAGCTTTTGTGGCGGGAGTGTTCTACTATTTTGACCTGCTTGTTAGCGAGAAGATAAAATTCAGCAGGAAAAACCTTGTAAAATCCATAGACGAAAGGCTTCTTAAAATTTGCGCTGGTGGTGTTGAATGAATTTTTATCCAGAAGAAATAAAATCGCTTCCAATATATTCCCATCTTGATGACCTTTGCAGAGTGCTTAAAAAGTCCCAGTCGCATTTTATGGTGCTAACAGCCCAGACTGGTGCCGGAAAGTCTACAGCAGTTCCCCTTGCTTTGCTAAAGAATTTTGCCGGTGGAATTTTGATGCTGGAACCGCGTCGTCTTGCCGTTTTGAACATTGCAAACCGCGTGTCTTCTTTGCTTGGAGAGGAAGCAGGAAAAACATGCGGTTACGTGATGCGCATGGAAAAACGTATTTCTGATGCAACAAGGTTTACCGTTCTTACGGAGGCTGTGCTTACCAGACGTTTGCAAAAAGACCCCGCCTTGGAAGGAATATCTGTTGTTGTAATAGATGAGTTTCATGAGCGGTCTGTTCATGCGGATTTGGCTCTTGCTTTCTTAAAAGAAGCCATGATGCTGCGCGATGATTTGTATGTTGTGGTCATGTCTGCTACAATAGAAACCAAGCGTTTAAGCGAATATTTGGGTACAGATTCAGCTACAGGAAATGGAATGGGGACACTTGTGCCCTGCCCTGTTTTTTCTGTTGAAGGACGCACTTTTCCTGTTCAGATTGAATATGATGAAAAATCTTCTGTTTCTCAGGCTGTATTTAATGAGCTTTACAAAAAGCCTGATGATTTGGGGGTAAACAGGGGTGCAATTCTTGTTTTTTTGCCGGGATTAAGGGAAATTCGCCAGGTAAAGGAAGAACTGGAGCTTGGCGGAGCTTTGGATTATGCGGATATTTTGCTTTTGCATAGTTCTGTACCCTTTGCAGAGCAGAAAAAGGTGCTATCTGTACCCAAATCTGTACCCAAAAGCAGTGACAGGCGGCGGGTGATATTAAGTTCCGCAATAGCCGAAACCTCTGTTACCGTTCCTGATGTTACCGTAGTCATAGACAGTGGCTACATGCGCTTTTCTTCTTTTAACAGGACAGCCGGAATGCCTGCCTTGGTAACGCAAAGGGAAAGCCTTTTTAATGCAGCTCAGCGTACAGGCCGGGCTGGTCGTGTTCAAGAGGGAAGATGCGTGCGGCTTTGGAACAAGGATGATGTGCTTGCCCTTTCCAACCCCCCGGAAATTCTTCGTACAGACCTGACTTCTCTGGTGCTTGAGTGCGCAGAATGGGGTGCTTTGCTGCCGGAAAGCCTTTCTTGGTTGGATGAGCCTCCAATAAATTCTTGGCAAACAGCAAAATCCTTGCTAAAAGACTTGAATTGTCTGAATGAGAATTCCATAACGTCTCTTGGCAAAGCGGCACTTCTGATGGGCTGTCATCCTCGTCTTGCCTGTGTTGCCCTAAGCGGTGCTATCTTTGGTAACATTGACTTATCCACAGAACTTGCCTCAAAATACGACAAGTCTGTAAGTGGCAATCCAGAACTTGCCAAGAAATCAGCCTTGGAGCTCAAAAAAAGGGTACAGAAATACAGGGAAATCTACAACTTTTCATCTTGTTTTCCACAGAAATTTTCAGGTTTTTCCACAAGTTGTGCACTTCTCTGTGGATTTCCAGACAGAATTGCCCTGCTAGAAGATGACGCTACAGGTTTGTATCATTTTCCTTCGGGAAGGATGGCCCTGCTGCCAAAAGAAACCCACAGGCCCTACCCCAAGTTCATAATTGCGCCAGAAGCAGATGCCGGGGAAAAAACAGGCAGAATATATTCATTTGAAGCCCTGCCGGAAAAAATAGCGGAGGAATATCTTGCGGCCAAGGCAAAGGTTTATACCCTTGTCGAATTTGAAAAGGGCGGTCAAAGGCTACGCAAAAGAGAATACACTTCATACGGAAAAATTGTCCTAAAAGAAAGGGATCTGAACCTTGAGCCTGGCGATTACACAGAAGCCGTAATAAATCAGGTTAAAAAAGAAGGAATTGAATGGCTCCCAGTTGGTAAGTCGGCAAAAAATCTTCTTTTACGGGTACAGTTTTACCTTGAAAACTCAAAGGACTCTGATAAATCTGCATCAGATGGTGACAGTTTGCACCAAAAATTCAACTCGCTGGCGGAAAATGCGGATGAATGGCTTAGACCTTTTTTGGGTGGAGTGGAAAAGTCTGTGCCTGAGCAGAAGGTTTACGATGCCCTTTACTGGTACTTGGACGGAGACAAGGTGAATGCCTCTGTTCCGCAGGAAATTAGGCTTGCCAATGGTAGGCGGCTAAAGATTCAGTACGAGGCTCAAAACGGAAAAATTATACCGCTTGCAGAAATCATTATCCAGCAGATTTTTGGCTGCTTTGAAACTCCCCGCGTGATGGGGCTGCCCGTGCTTTTGAAGCTGCTCTCCCCTGCCCGCCGGCCACTGCAAATTACCAGCGACCTTGCGAACTTTTGGAAGGAGACCTGGCCTCAGATTTGTTCGGAGATGAAGGGACGCTATCCAAAGCACAACTGGGATTACCGAGTTGCAAGTGATTGAGTTTTTTCTTATTTTTTGGACGGTATGCCCTTTTTATCTTTTATTTGAATTAAAGAACTGCCAGCCTTGTATGCAATCCCCGCTTTTCGGGGTTCCGGCTTTCGCCTCCATTGCTTCGCAACGGCTACGCCGCCCCTACAATCGGGCGTAGGTTGCTTGTGCTTTTTTCCCAACTAAGCAAGAATAAAAAATTTAAAATGAATTTGGAAACATTTTGTTGAAACCTGTAAAAACATCTGTTATAATTTAGTATATATTTTAAAAGGGAAACCAAAAGAGGCACGTATGAAAAAGAGTTTGAAAGCTGTGATTTCTTGCGGAGTGGCAATTACGACAATTCTGTCGTCTTGCGCAACAACAGACAAAGGTTCGGAGGAGTCTAAACCCCAAACTCCTGGAAAAAGAATCATACGCACTGTAACTACAGAACAGAAAGTGACCAAAGTCCAAAAAGATGGTCAAAAAGATAATAAGACTGCAACTGCAAAAGCTGGTGCATCCAAGAATACGGTAACTGCAAAAAACAATAAACAGACCGCAACTTCAACGACAACCACAACAACTTCTACAGGAAAGAATGTTAAACAGAATTCTTCCACTGTTTCAAAGCCGTCTACAGATCAGCCAACCGCTGCCGAAATAGCCGCAAAGAGACAGGCCGCAGAAGCGATAGCCGCTCAGAAGAAAGCTGAACAGGAAGCAGCAGAAAAGCAGAAGGCCATTCAGGAAGCTGCCGCCAAGCGTAAGGCTGCCCAGGCAGAAGCAGAAAAGAAGCGCGCCGAAGAAGTAGCTGCCGCAAGAAAGAAGGCTGCAGAAGAAAAAGCTGCCCAGCAGAAAGCTGCCGAAGAAGCCGCTGCAAAACGCAGGGCAGAACAGCAGGCCGCTCAGGAAGAAGCTGCCAAGAAACGCGCAGAACAGCAAGCCGCTGCAAAGAAGGCCGCCGAAGAAAGAGCCGCAAAGCAGAAAGCTGCCCAGGAAGAAGCCGCCAAGAAACGCGCAGAACAGCAGGCTGCTGCTAAAAAAGCCGCCGAAGAAAGAGCCGCAAAGCAAAAGGCTGCTCAGGAAGAAGCCGCCAAAAAGCGTGCAGAACAGCAGGCTGCCGCAAAGAAAGCCGCGGAAGAAAAAGCCGCCCAGGAAGCTGCAAAGAAACAGGCCGCAAACCAGAACCAGAAGGTTGCGTCAAACACTGCTAGTCCGTCTAAAAAGACAACAACTACCACTACAACCACAAACACAAAGACTACAACTAATACTTCAAAGCAGAATACAACAAGCACTACAAAGACTCCTTCTACAGCAAATAGCGTAACTTCTTCCAATACTAAGACCACAAGCAATACTTCTACAGCAAATAACGCTGCTGCCAAGAAGGCTGCAGAAGAAAAAGCCGCCCAAGAAGCAGCTGCTAAGAAGGCCGCGGAAGAAAAAGCTGCCCAGCAAAAGGCTGCACAAGAAGAAGCCGCAAAGAAACGTGCTGAACAGCAAGTCGCCGCAAAGAAAGCTGCCGAAGAAAGAGCTGCAAAACAAAAGGCTGCTCAGGAAGAAGCCGCAAAGAAGCGCGCAGAACAGCAGGCTGCTGCAAAGAAAGCTGCGGAAGAAAAAGCCGCCCAGCAGAAAGCCGCTCAGGAAGCCGCAAAGAAACAGGCCGAACAGAAGGCCGCACAAGAAGCTGCTGCTAAAAAGAAAGCAGAACAGCAAGCTGCCGCTAAAAAAGCCGCAGACGAAAGAGCTGCAAAGCAAAAGGCTGCCCAGGAAGAAGCCGCAAAGAAGCGTGCAGAACAGCAGGCCGCCGCTAAAAAAGCTGCCGAAGAAAGAGCCGCAAAACAGAAGGCTGCCCAGGAAGAAGCTGCTAAGAAACGTGCAGAACAGCAGGCCGCTGCCAAGAAAGCCGCAGAAGAAAAAGCCGCTCAGCAAAAAGCTGCACAGGAAGCAGCAAAGAAACAGGCTGAACAAAAGGCCAGCGACCAGAAGATTGCCGCAAACACAAATAAGAATAACGCTGCACCTTCTACAAAGACAACAACGACCACTACAACAACTACTACTTCTAAGACGAATACAGGCTCAACAAGTGGCAAACAGGCTCAGTCTGATGCACAAAAGAAAGCAACTGTTCTTGACAACCTTGAAAAGTATTCAGAGGAATGGACATCTGATTACGAAGGCAGCAAGTACGGTTATTTCTATACGTCACCAGAATATGGCCAGTTCAACATGATTGAAGGCGAGTTTACCAAGAAGTCTGGTTACGCAAAGTCTGCTTACGGTTTTGTCTTTGGTTATTCAGATTTGGCAAACGGCTATCTTAAGGATTACATCCGCTTTGAAATCAATACCGACGGTGAATATGCCCTTTACACATGGGACGGAAAGAACTACAAAGATTTGGTTCAGCCAAACAACAAGGGTACGGCCTATTTCTATTCCCACCCGGCAATCAAGTCTGGTTACAACACCCAGAACAAGCTAAAGCTCGTTGCAGACGATGAAACTCAGACTTGGAGCGTATATCTTAACGGTGAACTGATAAAAGACAATATTCCTTACCTTAAGAACGGAACTCACGGTGTAATGGGCTTCTTTAGTGTAGGCCAGGAAGAGCAGGAAAACATGCCGGCTGTTCCAGTCGTGGTTTCTTACCGCATTACAGACGCAGTTCTCTATAATGACGGTTCAGAGGAATACTAGTGAATGAAGCACAGTGGGAGGCATTCCAAGCCTTCCGCAATTCATACAAAGAATTATGCAACCAATGGAATACGGCTTTTGCAGAGGAATTAAAGCCTTTGCAAAAGTCTGCTTCCGTAAAGGATACCCCAGAATACCCCATAGAAACACCGGTCGTTTACAACACAGCCTATGACTCTTTTACAAAAGACGATGAAATTACACTGCTTGTCATAGGTGACAATCCCGGTAAAGAAGAACAGCTTTCCAAAAACCGCAAGTATCTTGTTGGCCAAAGCGGACGCATAGCAGAAGGATTTTTCCGCCGCCACCCTGAATTCCATACGGATTTTAGGAAAAACGTCATCATAATGAACAAAACACCGGTTCATACGGCAAAGACAAGCCACTTAAAGTACCTAAAAAAGAACGGGTCTGAGCAAATAAAAAATCTTATTCAGGAAAGCCAGATTCTTATGGCAAAAAAAGCCGCCCAGCTGCATCAGGCTTTGCTAAAAAACTGTATGGGTCAAACTGTACCCCAATTATGGCTTGTTGGCTATGCAGAACTCAAGAAAAACGGAATCTTTGCCTCCTACCGCGATGAATTAAAACAAGCCTACACTTTACCAGACGGAAAAGAAGATACTGCTTGGGACAAGGTCTTTGTCTACCAGCACTTTTCCATGAACCGCTTCTTAGTTGACTTAAATGACTTCCAGAAAAAAAACATGGGTACAGATTTACCCAAAGCATTGGAAGCACTTGGCCACCTTCACCGCGATGAAATTTTCAAACCAAACGGTGACTAAGGTGACTAAATAAAAGGAGAAAGTATGAAAAAACTTTTTACGCTGCTATCAATATTGATAATGTTCGCCGCATCTTCTTTTGCAAAGAGGGGGCCGCGGCCGGAAGTTAAACCTATCACCAAAGGCAATTTTATTTACTATGCCTCCTCAGATTCTTTCAACGACCAGTCTTTTGGCACGGTTAGAATAGAATCCGTAGATGAACCCAAATATTTTTATAGAATACCAATTTATGCCATAGAAGAGGATACTAACCTTGAAAGGGATGTTCAATGGATTGAAATCAAAAGCATGGAATTCAAAGATGATGAAACAATTACAATTGTAAATGAATGGAACCATACTTTTGAACTGAACATAAACACTTTTGAAGTCAAATGCGTAGACACGGAAAACAATGTCTTTAGCTATAAAGAATATAAATGCATCCCTGGAAATATAAATGAAATTTATGAAAAGAAATTTGAAGATTTTGTAAACAATAATGCAAAGTACAAATATAAAAGAACCCAGCCAGAGGTAAAAAAGCTTACAAAGCTAGAAGACCTTGTAAATGTTGCAGAAAAAGTTTTGATTCCAATTTATGGAGAAGAAAGCATTAAAGGTGAACAGCCTTACCGCATCAAAAAATATAAAGAAAAATGGATTGTAACAGGTTCGTTGCCAGAAGGCTCTGTTGGCGGAGTGTTTAAAATGGTAATCAATGCAGAAAACTCTCAGGTTGAATCTGTGATTCACGGGGAATAAAATGAAAAAACTTTTTACGCTGCTATCAATATTGATAATGTTTGCCGCATCTTCTTTTGCAAAGAGGTTGCCGCCGCTGGAAGTTGCAACGCTAACAAAAGGAAATCTTGTTTACCGAAGCGCCGTAAATGTATCTGATAATGGTAAATGGTTTTTTGGCATTGTTGTAATTGAATCAGCTGAGGAGCCAAAAAATTCTCGCTCTGTTCCCATTTATGCCATAGAAATGGATAAATATCTTGAAAAAGATGTTCAGTGGAAATTTATCAAAAGCATGGAATTCAGGGATGAAAATACAATCACAATCATAAATGAAAGGAATCATACGTTTGAATTGAACATAAATACGTTGGAAGTAAAATGTGTAAACGTAAAAAACAATGTCTTTAGGTGTAATTTTCGCGCTAAAGAAAGATATAAGTGCATCTCTGGAGATATAAATAAAATATTTGAAAAGGTTATCAATACAGAAAATTCTAAGGCTGAATCAAAATGACAAAAGTTATTAGAAGAAAAGTCACGCCTGTTTTATTGGGAATTGTAATACTAGCATTGATTGTATTTGCAATATTCGGAAAGGAAATCTTTTTTGTTGAACATAGTAATTTGGACATATCAAATGGGGAAATTAAATTTAAGAAAGTAAAGGAACTTGAACCCCGTGTCGTGTTTTTTTACTTGGTCATTCTTATTTGTGCAATTGTTACTTTTTTCCGGACCATTTTTTGGAAGCTTGAATATGACGACGCAAGCTTTTCTGTAAAAAACGAAGGTGTTCAAAATCTTGAATACAAAAAAATTGTAAGCATAGTTCATTATAAAGCTCGAGGATACAGGGATAGCATTGATGAATTCATAATAAGCTATATGGAAATGCCTGAATTTGGTTATGAAGAAGAAGTTCAGAGGGCTATAATAAAGTATTATACGCATAATGATGAAATGAAGGAATTCTTTAGCTTTGTAAAAGAAAAAAATCCGGGCATAGATTTTCATTCAGAGAATGCCGGTTGCAATGGTGTTGAAACAAGCAAATTTGATTACTTTGTATAAAATAAAGTTTAAAGATTGTGTTTTGGTTGACAAGTGGCAAAAACTGGATTACGGTATATAATGTTAACTTACAACATAGGAGATACAATATGAGAAAGACAGTAAAGGTTTTGGTTACAGTATTCATGCTTGGGCTTATTGCATCGCTTACTTCTTGTATGGAGTTTGCAGAAGCAATGGTTGGCTCTATGTCTCAGACAGCTTATCTTTTTGATGTTACCTATAATGCAAAAACATCAAGCGGAAAAAAGGTTGAGCTTAAATTTAACAACTCAAATCTTAACGGCCGCTATAAGCTTAATGTCTGGATTGACGGAAAGGCTGTGGACAACGACGGTTACACATGGAGTTTGTCCAATGAAAACATGAATGGTGCTGACAACGTTAATATATACCAGATTAATGATAAAGAAGCTAATGTACAGATTTCAACACTGAAGCCCAATGAAGTTGCAGGAACTATTTTGACAGTAGAAGAAACATTTAAGATTGGCTCAGAAACAATTTCAAAAGGCACAGTCTTTAATAGATAGTTTTTACCTTTTACAAACTACGCCTACCCCGATTGGATGGTGGGCGTAGCTAAACTTCAGGAAATGATTAGAAAAATTTCTATTAGGGCATTTTTGCTTTTGGCAATGCTCTTTTTTTTTGACAATTCCCTAAAATGCCAGGCAGCACGCAAAGAAGGTTTTGAGCCTTTCCTTAACCTTGGCGTTTTTGGCATGAGCGTTAACGGCGAGCAGCTTGCGCAAAATACAGACTACGACCAGTTTTCCAGTAATCAAGTTTTAAGACAGATTCCTCTATTTATTGTACCGCTTCCTTTTTTGACTGGCGGATGCAAACATACGCTTTCCAAAGGAATTTTTTCTTTTAGGAATACGGCAGATATGTCGCTTTCTTTTGCAGGACTTGGTACAAGTTTTACTTCTTCCGTAAGCATTACGCCGCTCTTTTCTCTTTTTGCAAAGGCCAACATAGGCATGGCTTGGAACTACGGAACTTGGGTTGACCTTATTGGAATTTACAATCCGGCAGAAAGTGAATACGACCCGCTTACTTCTTTTTCTGAATTTTTTTACGGAATGGCTTTTGGTGCCAGTGCAATGGCTCCTTTGCCAAAGAATAACATAATTCAGTTTTCTTTTAACACGGATTACGTTGCTTTTTCCGGCGCAGAAGACGGAGAGCCTTGGGTGTGCGGAATAGAGCGTAATTGCGTGAACGGTTGGCGCTACGAAGCTTCCGCGATGCTTGCCCATACCTTTGATGGTCCAAAGCTAAAGATGGTGGGCCTTTCTTCTTCCATAAGCGGAAGGTACAGCGCTGATGATTTTGACAAGGTTTACCAGCCCTACAAGCCTGCTTTTAAGACTTATTCGATTGGCGCAATGTCGCAGTTTACCCTTACTGAAAAACAGTCGCTTCTTCTTATGCTGAATGTCAGCCGCAAGAGGAAATTTGAGCGCGATACAGATGAATATGAAGCCGAAGAAACGCTGATGCAAAAATATGTTGGTGCAAAGTGGGGCTTTGACGGTATTATGATTATGTGGAATATTAATTTGCTTTAGGGTTATTTTTCTTTTACAAGGGCAATCATGGATTTTGCTGTTTCCAAAAAATCTGCTTCCGTTGAGTCGGGGAATTCTTTGTAAAGGTAATCCAGCTTGGCTTCCAGGTCTTTGAAGCTTGCAGATGGCATTTCGGATGAAAATATTATTTCACAATAGCCTTTTTCGCGTTCTTGCTTTGCTATTTTGTTAAAGATTTGACGCGCGCATTTTACAAAGGGAATATTGCTTATTTTGTTGAACTGCTCTTTTGTTAAGATTGGAAGCTTTAGGTTTAGGGTTGGCAAAAGGGTCTTTGTTTCTAGGGTAAATTTTTTCTTTGAAAATTCTGCTGATGCAATTTGGTAAAGCAGCTTGGGAAGACTTGTTCTTAGGCTTATGGAGTAGGTTTCGCTCATGCCGGAAAGGCGGGGGTTTATTTCTATAATACGCCAGCCCTCTTTTGTAAAGACAAGGTCAACTTGTGCAAGTCCCCTAAGCTTCATTTTTTCTGCAAGGGACATAAGCATTTGGTTCAATTCGTTAAGGCGGAAAGAGGGAGATGTTACCGGCCCCAATTTGATGCACTGTTTTGGGCTTGTGATTCCGTATTTGTTTACGCTGAACATGAATGGCGGCATTACAATGTAATTCCCGGGAAAGCCATAAATTTCCGTTCCAAACTGGATGCCCTGCATGAATTCTTCTACGATTCTGTCTGTGGATGAACGCCCAGAGTTCAGATAGGCAAGGGCTTGCTTGTAGCTTACCGCAACTTCCATTGAATAAGAGCTAAGCCCAACCGTATCTTTTATGATGACAGGGAAATTCATTTTGCTTATCTTGGAAAGGCTGTAATTTTTGTAGACGTTGCTTTTTATTTCCTTGTGGGGACGTTCGCACCAATATTCCAAGTGGTTTATGTAAACGGCTTTTGGAACAAAAAATCCGTTTTGTTCAAGAAAAAGATGTGTCCGTACCTTGTCAAAACAGATGAATGTTGATTCTGCCGGGTGGCAAAAGGTTTTTATGCCTTCTTCTTCAAGTTTTTCTGCAATCATTGCGTCGCTGACGGGAAGCCAGTCAAAGGGGGTAATCCAGAAACTTGCGGCTATGCAGATGTCCGGTTTAAAGGCTAACACATGCTCTGCAAATTCTTCCGGGTTTGTTTGCGCAAGAATTTTTTGGCAAAGGTTGGGACAAAGGCTTTGTTCAATTCCAATGTAGTCTGGCTTTGTGTCTACAAGAAAAGGGGAGGGCAGCTGCGTTACGATAAAAAAATTGTGCTCTGGATGAAGGGAGGCAAGCTCTATCCATTCTTCTGCCATTTGCGGAGAGCGCAGGCGTTCTATGTTCTGGGAGTCATATTCATTTGAAGAAGATGCGTAGAATAATACGTTCACTTTAGAACCTGACTCCTGCCTGGATTGTGGGATATATTTTTACGGGTATTCCCAAGCTTAGTCCGGGAATGGTATTTCTTTTGATGCTGTTTTCAAAGGCACCATCGTTAAAGTTTTCTATATTGAATTCAAAAACACCTGAAAGGAAAAGCTGCTTGTTGCTTCGGGGGCGGAAGATTGTGCTAAAGCGTAAGGCTGGTACAAGATTCAGGTTTCTGGCCGAATCTTCCGGTGAAAGGACATATACAAATTTTGTAAAGATTTCTGCGTCACAATAAAAGCGCGAGTATATTTTCTTTTGTGAACCAAAGCCTGTCCAAAGTACAAGGTAGTCTCCAAAGCGGTGGATGTTAAAGTCGCTAAGGAATGTTCCAAAGATTTGTTGGGTTCCGATTCTTGCGCCAAGGGTTATGCGGTTGTCTAAGTCCCAAGAAATTTCCGGGTGGAAAGAAAATTTTTTGTCCGGACGTAAGCCGTATTTTTCCTGGGAATCGTATGCTTCTTGGGATGTAAACTCTTTTGCCACGAGAGGGAAATCCTTAGGCATGTCTTTTTCTCTTGAAAATTCGTAGAGGTTGTTTTCCCTTGTGTAGAATTCCCTTTTTTTGCTACATCCAAGATAAATGCCATCCGGGGAATATTCTTCCACTTCAACATAGAACGAAGACTTTAAAAGGCTGTCTGAGCTGACAAGGATTTTGTAGTTTGCGTTTTTTGGAAAACCAATAAAACTTGTGTTTATGGATTTTGAAAATGCAATTATAGGAAACTTTATAGAAGAAAAAATTACTTTTGCATTTTCAATTCTAAGTATAACTTCGTCTTTTTCGTTTAGCACGGAACAGTTTACATGACCCTGAAGCCTTACCAGCTCGCAGTTCATCTTGGAGTAGACTTCACTTTCGTCAAGGGCAAGGAGCCAGCAAAGGTATGTTTCCATGGTGTGCATGTGTATGCTGGACAATAGGGCCTTTTTTTCCAGCTTGTCATCTGATTTGATTATTTTATCCATAGTGGACAAAACGTTTGCAACTTTATCCTTAGGAGTTTTTCCTGAAAAGACCTGGTATTTTATAAACCTTTCGGCAGAATTGTGGGGGTGCAAAAAGCCATCGTAGAATTTACCCATTTCCGGGTAAGCGGAAGTGAGGAATTTTGTAATCAGTATGGGAATGAAGGGGCCTGTTTTAAAAGGAGAATAGTCTTCCCCGTAGAATTTGTGGAAATAAGAATTCATCTTGGGAAGATATTCTTTTCTATAAACTTCATAATTTGTGTTCCAGGCGTTTGCAAGGGTAAGGATGTTGCCGTATTTTTGAAAGGTCCAGAGCTTTCTGTTGGGCGGCATGGTTGGAACTACGTCTTCTGCGTTTACAATGTTCCAGATGAATTTGTACTGGCTTAGGTTGCCAACTTTTTTTGGGGTAACGTTTGGGGCTGCAAAGGTGTATGCATAGATGTTTTCTGCCAAGAATTTTTTGCTGTCTGCAAGATAAACAGAACAAAGGTTTGCTACGGAGGCACCGCGGCTGTGTCCTGTTATTAGGATGAATGAATTTTTTGTGTTGATATTGTGTTTTTTTATGTATTCATCTAGGTATAAAAGGACTTGTTGTGTTGCAATGGAAAAGCCTTCGTGAATTTCCTGTGATTCCTTGTGGGAATTGTTTATGTTAAGGTTGGAAATCCATTCTTCTGGGCCAAGGGGAGTTCCGCGTATTATAAGGAAAACAAGTGTCTTTGGCCCTTGTGCGCTGCTGATTGTCTTTGACGCTATGCTGAATGCGCATTGGTTTATGCCGTATTTCTTATCGTTGTAGTCAACATTGTATTTTAGGAAAATGTCGCTGTCCTGTACGCCCAAAGTTTTGTATGTCCTGTAGAGGGGATTGTCTTTTTTTTCAAGGACATCAACATAGGCGTTGTCGGAAAAAACGGCCGCCATTCGGGCAATGGAGTGGTTGTAGAAGAATGCGCTCTTTTTGCCAAAAGCTGCTTCGTCCCAGTCCAGGGAAATGTCTGCGATATATGGCACAAGACCGGGAATTCCTGTTACAGGCAGGGTGACAGTCTTACAAAAAGAAGCTTTTGCTGATGAGATTAAGATAAAAAATGACAGGCAGGCGGAAAAATACTTTTTATTCATTTTTGAATTTCATGGCTTTTCATTATTGAATAAAATTCCGGGTATTCCTTTTCCATAAAAATTGGTTTGCCGTTGGTGTGCATAAAACAGTGGCCGCTTGTTCCGATTGCGCATAGTTCTCCAGTGGCGGCGTTGCGCATCTCGTATTCAATCCAAAGCTTAAGCCCCTTGAATTCTTTTACCTTTACCGCAATTTGTATTTTGTCGCTGAAGGTGGTGCTCTTTTTGTACTGGCAGTTTACTTCAAGAACTGGCGAAACAATTCCCATTGCCTCCATCTTTTCAAAGCCCCAGCCAATCTGCTCTAGAAAATCCACGCGGGCTTCTTCCATCCATCTGATATAGTTTGAGTGGTGGCTGATTGCCATCTTGTCTGTTTCGTAGTAATGCACGGTGTGCATGTAGTTCTTTATTTCCATGACTTTTTTCCTGCGGTGATTATAGCAGATTTTGGCGGTTATGTTAAGGGAAGGGGGGAAAACTTAAGCGATGGACAAAAGGTATTCTTTTTTGTATAATCGGGCAAAATAAAAATAGACAGGGGGAAGCTATGGGCGATGACAGTAATTCCGGCTCGCATAGAAACGGAGAGGCTGGGACGCACGGCATGGCTTTTTCCGCAACTCTTTCGCTTTAATGCAAGCCACTTTTACAGTTCTCATTTCTCATACAAAATGGAATGACAGAGTTCAATGTAAAAATCGAGGAGATGGTTCAGCGTCTTCTTGAAGAAAAAAAGTATTCGACTATTAAGGATATTGTTTCCACGATGGCGGCGGGCGATCTTGCGGCTCTTTTTGAGCGCGTGGACGAAAAGCAGATTCCGCTTTTGTTCCGCCTGATTGCAAAGGACAAGGCTGCTGACGTTTTTGTGGAGATGGACAGCGACTTCCAGGAGATGCTGATCCGGGGCTTTTCCGATTCAGAACTTAAGGATATTGTTAACGACCTGTATGCCAACGATGCGGCAGACTTGGTTGACGAGATGCCTGCAATTGTTGTTGACAGAATACTCAAGCAGGTTTCCCCCGAAATGCGCAACGAGATAAACCAACTTTTGCAGTACCCAGAGAATTCTGCCGGTTCAATTATGTCTACGGAATATGTTTCGCTAAGGCTGGGCTCTACTGTGGGCGAGGCAATTGCGCAAATTCGAAAGACTGGTTTTGACAACAAGTCCTTTTACACTTGCTATGTTACGCAGAACAAGAAACTCTTGGGCCGGCTTTCCGTAAAGGATTTGCTTTTGGCCAAGGATGATTCCATAAAGATAGACAGTCTTATGAAGGACAACGTAATTACGGTGAGGACGCACGAGGACAAGGAGCAGGTGGCAAAGCTTCTTTCCAAATATAACTTCTATGCGCTGCCTGTTGTAGATGGGGATGGGCGTATGGTGGGAATTATTTCCTTTGATGACGCTCTTGAAGTTATGGAAGACGAGGCAACTGAAGACATTGAAATAATGGGTGGTATGTCTCCGTCGGAAAAGACCTACCTTCGCTCAACACCGCTCGATCTCTTCCGCCACAGGATTGTTTGGCTTATGCTGCTTATGGTGAGCGCAACTTTTACTGGTATGATTATAACCGGTTTTGAAAGCGCACTGGCAGTTCAGGTGGCGCTTACGGCATTTATTCCAATGCTTATGGATACTGGCGGAAACTCCGGTTCCCAGTCTTCTGTTACGATAATACGCGCACTTTCGCTGGAAGAAGTTGGCTTTAGGGATTTGCCAAAAGTCTTGTGGAAGGAAATCCAGACGGCAGTATTGTGCGGCCTTGTTCTTTCCCTTGTCTGCTTTGCAAAGATTATGTTGGTTGACCATTTGCTTTTGAAAAATGACGGCGTGACTTTTTGGGTTGCTCTTGTTGTCTGTTCTACGATGGCGGCTACGGTTCTTGTTGCAAAGATAATCGGCTGTTCCCTTCCTCTGTTGGCAAAGAAGCTTCGCTTTGACCCGGCGGTTATGGCAAGCCCTTTCATTACAACGATTGTAGATGCCACGAGTCTTTTGGTTTACTTTGGGATTGCCCGGGCTCTCTTGTTTTAACAGCTTCTGGAAAACTCTTGGCAGCAAAGCCTTTGTTTCGTACAGCAGGTAAAAGCACGGCAGGGATTGGAGGAGGCCGAAGGCGCCTGGCGCAAGACAGGCCGCGCGCGGTTAGCGGGCAACGGGTTGCAAGCAACCACTACCGGAAAGCCCCTTGCAAAAAAAATTGCCGCAAAAAATAAGTAAAAAGGCAGAATTTTAGATTTCTAAACCCCTGTATCTGTTGACGGTAAAATGAAATGACGCTATACTTGTTTTTACATATATATATGGAGGACATATGGCTAAAACCAAATATGTTTATTTCTTTGGAAACGGTGACGCAGAAGGCGATGAAACAATGCGTCCGTTACTCGGTGGAAAAGGCGCCAACCTTGCACAGATGGCAAAAGCTCCCTTGAGCCTTCCTGTACCCCCGGGATTTACAATTTCTATTGACGTTTGTCAGGAATATTACAAGTTAGGTAAGAAATACCCTGCAGGTCTTGATGCAGAAGTTGAAAAGTATCTTGCAAAACTTGAAAAAGCAATGGGCAAAAAGCTCGGCGACGAAAAGGATCCACTCCTTGTTTCTGTCCGCTCAGGTGCTGCAGAATCAATGCCTGGTATGATGGACACAATCCTTAACCTTGGTCTTAACGACAAATCTGTTGAAGGTCTTGCAAAAAAGACAAACAACCCGCGTTTTGCTTGGGACGCATACCGCCGCTTTATCCAGATGTACGGTAACGTTGCAATGGGTGTTGACCATGATAAATTTGAAGAAATCATTTCAGAAGTAAAGTCACACCGCGGAATTAAAGAAGATACAGAACTTACAGCTGAAGAGCTTCAGGAAATTGTAAGCAAGTACAAGGTAATGTACAAGAAAGAAAAGGGCGAAGCTTTCCCACAGGATCCAAAAAAGCAGATGTGGGGTGCTATTGGCGCAGTATTTGGTTCTTGGATGAATGAACGCGCAATCGTATACCGCAAGCTCAACAATATTGATGAAAGAGTAATCAAGGGCACAGCCGTAACTGTTATGGCAATGGTATTCGGTAACATGGGCGACACATCTGGAACAGGTGTTGCATTCAGCCGCGATCCTTCAACTGGTGAAAACCACTTTATGGCAGAATACCTCATCAACGCTCAGGGTGAAGACGTTGTTGCCGGTATCCGCACTCCAATGGATATTTCTGCTCTCGAGAAGCAGCAGCCAAAGATTTTTGCTGAAATCACAAAGATCCGCAACCGCCTCGAAAAGCACTATCACGATATGCAGGATATGGAGTTTACCGTTCAGGAAGGAAAGCTCTACATGCTCCAGTGCCGCAACGGTAAGCGCACAGGTGCAGCTGCTGTTAAGATGGCAGTTGACATGGTTAAAGAAAAGCTCATCACAAAGGAAACAGCTCTTACTCGCGTAAAGCCAGACCAGCTTGACCAGCTTTTGCACCCACAGTTTGAAGCAAAGGCTCTTAAGGCAGCAACTCCTTTGGCAGAAGCTCTTAACGCTTCTCCTGGTGCAGGTGCAGGCCAGATTGTATTCACAGCAGAAGAAGCTGTTGAATGGCACAAGAACGGAAAGAAGGTAATGCTCGTTCGCAAAGAGACATCTCCTGATGACATTGCAGGTATGTACGTTGCAGAAGGTATCCTTACTTCTACTGGTGGACGCACATCTCACGCAGCTGTTGTTGCTCGTGGTATGGGAACTCCTTGTGTTTGTGGTTGTGCAGCAGTTGTATTCTCTGGAAAAGATGAAGTTACTATTGGCAACAAGGTATTCAAGAAAGGCGACACCATTTCTATCGACGGTTCAACAGGTAGAGTATATGCAGGTCTTATCCCTGTAACTCCAGCTTCTGTTTCCGGCGACCTTGAAACATTCCTTAGCTGGGCAGACGAAGTTCGCGCAAAGTCTGTTCGCAAGACTCCATCCGGAAAGGTTGTAAAGGGATTCAACGTTCTTGCAAACGCAGAACAGAACGAAGCTCCACAGGCATTCCGCTTTGGTGCAGCAGGTATTGGTCTTTGCCGCACAGAGCACATGTTCTTTGACGAACCAAAGCTTACTTCTTTCCAGAAGATGATTATTTCTGACAGCACAGAAGAACGCAAGAAGAACCTTGACAAGATTCTTCCTTTGCAGCAGAAGGACTTCTTTGGAATCATCAAGACAATGGAAGGCCGCGCTGTTACAATCCGTCTTCTTGACCCGCCGCTCAACGAATTCATCCAGGCAAAGACAGATGCAGAGGCACAGAGTCTTGCAAAGAAGCTTGATGTAGACGTTGCAGTTATTAAGGCAAAGTTTGCAGACCTCGACGAACACAACCCGATGCTCGGTCACCGTGGATGCCGTCTTGCAATCACATATCCTGAAATCTACGAAATGCAGGTTGAGGCAATCGCCCTCGCAACAGCAGAAGCAGAAAAGAAGGGAATCAAGCACGATGTACGCATCATGATTCCTAACGTAACAACTGTTAACGAACTCAAGCAGATCCGCGAACAGGCAGAAGCTGTTATTGCTAAGGTAAACAAGGAAAAGGGAACAAAGCTCAAGTTCCAGATTGGTTCTATGATTGAATTCCCACGTGCAGCCGCAACAGCAGATCAGATTGCAGAATATGCAGACTTCTTCTCATTCGGTACAAACGACCTTACACAGACAACATTCGGCTTTAGCCGTGATGACTACTCTAAGTTCATCGATTCTTACCTTGACCAGAAAGTTCTCCTCCAGGATCCGTTCAAGACATTGGACGAAGACGGCGTTGGAGTTATGATTGGTCTTGCAGAAGAAAAGGGACGCTCAGTTAAGTCTGACCTTCACCTTGGAATCTGTGGTGAGCACGGTGGAGACCCAGCTTCTATCGAACTCTGCTACAAACTCGGATTGAACTACGTTTCATGTTCTCCATTCCGCGTACCGGCAGCTCGTTTGGCTGGTGCACAGGCTGTTATCAAGGCAAACGCAAAGCCTGCTGCAAAGAAAGCTCCTGCTAAAAAAGCTACAGCTAAAAAGGCAACAGCAAAGAAAGCAACTGCTAAGAAAGAAGTAAAAGCTTCTGCAAAGAAAGCAACTGCTAAGAAGGCTGTAAAGGCTCCTGCAAAGAAAGCCACAGCTAAAAAGGCAACAGCTAAGAAAACAACAAAGAAATAATTCTTTGCCAACTCTTAGTTGACGCATGAACAATGCCCCTTGGATGTATTTCCGAGGGGCTTTTTTGTAAAACAATAAAATTAAAAAGAAGGCATTGATTTGAAAAGCATCTATAATTTCCACACCCACACAGAATTGTGCCACCATGCAAAAGGTAAGCCAATGGATTATGCTGAGCAGGCTTTGCGCGACGGTTGCACAGCCCTTGGATTCAGCGACCATTGCCCCTATCCTGCGGAATTTGAAGACACATGGCCTCATGTAAGAATGTCTGTAGAAGAAACGCCGCTTTATGTTCAGCAGGTAAAAGAGGCAAAAGAAAAAATGCCTTTCCCTGTGTACCTTGGCTTTGAATGTGAGTGGGATCCCCGCTACAAGAGCTGGTATACGGACGAGCTAAAGGGACGCTTTGGTGCGCAATACCTTGTGCTTGGTTCCCACTGGTTTACGGACGGAAGCCTTCACCGCTACATTCCTGAGTGTGCGGAAAGCAAGTTTCTTAACCGCTATGTGGATCAGACAATAGACGGAATGCGGAGCGGAGTCTTTGCCTTTTTGGCGCATCCGGATCTTTTTATGAAAGGCTACAAGGAATGGGATGACCAGTCCAAAAGCTGCCTAAAGGCTATTCTTGATGCGGCCGTAGATTTAAATCTTCCAATAGAAGTGAATGGCCTGGGGCTTTCCCGTGAGCCAAATTCTACCAGCAGGGGAATGCGCTACCAGTATCCCTATGCAGAATTTTGGGAAATGGCAGCGCAAACGTCTGTCCGCGTAATCTGCAATTCAGATGCCCACGACCCCAAGGAAGTGATTATGAACGCATGGCATGCCCGCGATTTTGCAGGACGTTTTGGTATAAAGCTGGAAGATTCCTTTTTGCCGCTTTGATTTTTGAATCTGGACGGTGCTTTTTTAGGCTCTACCATTTCTTCCTTGGCTAATCCGACCGAACATGCCTTTGCGCCACCGCCGTTCCGGGGTTCCGCGGGGCCCTACCCGCTCCATTGCTTTCGCAACCCGCCTTTGGCGGGCCCCTCCATGGCGGCGTAGCTTGCTTGGCTTTTTCCTTCTACCGCTACTTTATTTCCCAAACACGGCCACTTGAGCGTCCGAATATTTCTTCCTCGTACATACATTCAGCGGTAACACAAGGCGTGTTGTACATTCCTTTGCGGCTTGCCCTGAATGTAAATTCCACTTCCTGAATTCCTCTTGGGAAGTAGTCCCAGAAATACTGCATCTCTACATCGTAAATGCCCTTGTAGGAAAGTCCGCGGTTGGGGTTGTACCACCAAGGCCTTACCCTGTTCTTTGCAAGCGGCCTAACCGGTGATTCTTCCTGCGAAGAGGCAGAAGGTATTGTTCCTGTTGTTACAAAGGCAGAGTTGAGTATTTCGCATCCAGCCGGAACCGGTGCGCGCAAGGCAACATATTCTGCATCTATTACAGAAGAAATTACGACTTTTTCTCTGTAGATTTTTCCTGCTTCAAGGGTGCTCTCCGAAATAACTTCTCCGGTTTCCGCATCGGTAATTTCCGTGTAGACGCAAAGGCCTTCGTCGCGGGCAGTCTGCTTTACTGGAGGAATGGCGTACTTCATGCTTGCCGTGTAGAACAGGGTTCCCCTTCCGTCCTTCTTGAATTCAAGTTCAAGCTCCTTGTCTTTGGGCATGGAAGCAAGAGGCTCTTGTGCAAAGTCAATTTCCTTGTCTTCTGCAAGGGATGCAACACCGTAGAACTTTCCGCTGGCAAGATTCTTTCCGTTCAAGAGGACTTCGGCGGTAAAGTCAAGGTTGTCTAGGTCGTTGGTCTTGATGTAGTCGTAGATTGCAATCAAGACGCGGCTTGTTACCGCCGTGGACTGCCACCTTCCTGTCTTTTGCATTTTGAGCAGCTCGTAAACCAAACGCTGGTTTATTGTATTTGTAGTCTCCATCCTTGTGAAAAGCTGCAAGTAGAATGCATATTTTTCGCTTGAATGGTTAAAGAAGCACCAGTAGTGGTCCTTTGCCTTGCCTGTTATGTCTATTCCGCGGGCTGTAAGGCGCACAAAGCGGTACATTTTTTGGCTTACTGCTTTTGCCTTTGCCTTCTGGTTCATGTTCAGGTAGGTAAGGGCTGCCAGTGCCAAAGTTTCAACGTCGCTTGAATCCGAATCGGCTATGCGTTCAAGGTTTGCTTCGTTAATTTTTCCTCCGAGCATTTGTGCCGCATAGTAACCGTAGGCAGCTGTATACATTGCCCATGAAGCTTCATCCTTTTCCTTTATGATGGAATCAGATTCACGGATAAGGTAAGAGGCAAGCTTTTCTTCGTTGATGCCGCTGTTTTTTACAATTCCGCGCTGCTTTGCAAGAGAAAGGATTTCTGCAATGCGCATGGAAACATAACGGTTGCTTTCCCTATAAAAGCCGTTTGGCCAGTAGGGGAAACCTCCGTCTGAATTCTGTACCTTTGCCCAAGAGCGTATTTCGTTTGCGGCAACTGAGGCTGGGTCTTTTACCTCTGTGTTAAGGTCAAAAATCTTTATGTAGTCGCCAAAGGCCACCAAAGGAAGTACTGCCGCTGAGCGCTGTTCCATGCAGCCGTAAGGATAGTGGAAGACATAACCCACAGCTTCGCGCAGGACTCCCAGCCTTGTCGGGTCTAGCTGAACGTAAAGGCTTCCCCTTCCGTCTTCTGCATCTCCCGGCAGGATGATTGTCTCTTTAGCAGACGCCTTGCCTTCTTTTATTCCCGCTGCATCGCGCACCTCACCGATTGTTGTTACAGCCTCAAAGATATAGGGCTTTTCTATTTCCAGAGGAACAAAAATCTTTTCGTTTATAAGGTCGCCAGTAACACTGTATTCAACCGTAATCCAGCCCTGCTGCTCCGCCTTTATGCTGAACATAAGGGCCTGCGTGCTTTGTCCCTTAACGGAAACAGTCTTTTTGTTTTCTCCTTGAACAGAAGCTTTTCCCGGAAGCTTTTGCACGGAGGATGCGTCTTGTTCAATGCCTGCTTTTTCCACGCCGCTGTAAACATTCATTGCAACCGTTACGTCGTGGTTTTGTGCGTCAAGGTTTGTAATGGTAACGCCTGCCTCTCCCTTGTCGTCCAGGCGCAGTTTTCTTGGCAGAACCTGGCGCACGGAAATTGGCTCTGCAACGTTAAGCTCTTCTTCTGCCCTTGCAAAGAGGTTGTCCTTAATGCCAACTGCCGTTACGCGGTAGGTTGTAAGCGAGTCGGGCAGGGTGAATGTTACTGTAACGTCTCCGTTTGCATCTGTTACCAAATCTGGGCGGAAGACTGCGGTTGAAGCAAAGTTCTTGCGCACTTTTAGGGCTGGGGCTGCCTTTTCCTTAGCTCCCATTGCGGAAGCGTCTGCCATGGCACTTCCTTCCAGCATCCTCGCAGTATTTTTTGCAGATGCAGACTTCATCATCATGCGGGGGGCTGTTGCCGATTCATACATCATTAGTTCTTCAACACATTCATCTTCTACCGCATCATCAGACTCTTCTGCATGGTCAATCAAAAGCTGGCGGGAATCTCCACCATAGGCGCGGTCGGGGAAGAGATATTTACTATAGAAGACTTCGCTTGGGTCCTGAATGTGGTAGCCAATCAGATCAAGAACGCCACGGTCTGCCGCAATAAGTGCCAGTTCCGCATTTGCAAGAGGCTGTCCGTTGCGGGATGCGTGGAGTGTAATCTGTGCCTTGTCGCCTGCACGGTAGGAAGGCTTGTCCATCTTTATCTGAATGTCAAAAGTCTTGGTCTTTAGGTCCACGTTAAGGGCTGTTACGCCAAAATAGCCCTTGGGTTTATCTGTATCCCTTTTTTCCTCTGTAGCACCGGTGTTTCCGTTCTGCCTTGTTGAATAGGATGAAAGAGAAACATAGATTACAGGGGCATAGCTGTCCAAAATGGGTACAGATATTACGGATGTTGGCTCTGTAATGTTCAAAATCTTCTGGGAGAGGATTGTTCCGCGTTCTACCGTCATAAGGTATTTGCCGCGTGGAAGTTCACTTTGAACCATAATCTGGGCAGAATCGTTTACTGAATACTCTGCCTTGTCCGGGGTAAGGCCAATCTGCTGCTGGTTTTCCGTGTGCCAGTACCAGTCGCTGCTTGTAACATAGAAATTTTGTTCTGTGATTACATCGCTGCCGTTTGCATCTTTTGTGCTTAGGCGCAGGGTGTAGCTTCCGCCTTTTTCTGGAACTAACGAGAATTCATTGCCGTCCGTAATTGCTAACGAACGTTCGTCTTCAACAATGTCTTCGCGTTTCCAGTTGTAAGAAACGTATCCGTCGCTGCTAAGGCTCTGTGTTCTTTTCCATTCTTCGCGCAAAAGCTCAAGCTTTATCTTGCCGTCTTTGGGCAGTAGGCTCTGGGCTGCGGCTTTTTCTTCCGGGGTGATGCAAACATAGTCAAACTTTAAGGTGTCGCCCTTTTTGGCAAAGCCCTTGATGTTTTTTGCGTTGCTTAGGCCAATGTAGAATTTTGCCGGGTGAACCAAAACAGATGTGCTTGTGCTAATGGCCTGGTTGCCGGAATCTGTTACCCTTGCTTCCATTGTGTAAAGATAGGGTGTAGCGGGTGCAACTGTACCCTTTTCTGTACCCGTGTTGTGGTTGATTGTAGCTTTGCCTTCTGCACTTAAAGTTCCGTTGCCACTTTCGCGCAGGTAGCTGTCACTGGCAGACTTTTTGGGGCCGTAGGTGTAGCTTTTGTATGCAGGCGTATGTGCGCTAAAGGACTGCTTTTGGCGGGTCCATGTTGAAGAATATGTGCTGTTGTCCAGTGCACCGCCGCCTAAATAAGATGCGCTAAGTTCTGCAGAAAGGGTGTCTCCCCTGTAGTAAGTTCCCTGTGGAACAGATGCTTCTGCCTCAAAACGCAGCTTTTCAAAGAACTGCACTTGAACCCTACAATTTTCTTCCGTCAGACCGCCAGCAAGATGCCTCTGGTAACGGATGTAGTAGTCGCCAGGCTTTAGGTCTTCCGGTAACTTAAAGGAACCGGATGTTGTGCCGTTTGCGCTTAGGGTGCCGCTTGTCTTGTAATAGCTCTTGTTGCTGTTCCAACTCTGGTCAACAAGGGTAATGGTGTATTCTGCATCCTTTCCGCGTGGAACATTGTATTCTTCTTTGTAAAGTGTGCGGTCAATCAGCTTGTAGCTTACGGTTTCGCCGGGTTTGTAAAGTCCGCGGTCTGTGAATATGGAAGCAACCATGCGTTCCCTTGCAAAATCCTCTATGTCTCCCTTGTCCACATTGCCAGAAGACCACCAGAATCCGCTTTCGTAAGGGCAGAACATTATGCGGTCGTCCGATGTTTTTGCTTCTATATAAATAAGGTTGCAGTTGTAGTCAAGGCGTTTTCCGCCTTCGTTGCTCTGAAGTGCGGCCACCAAGTCGTTCTTGAATTCAATTATGGCAACTCCTTCGCTGTCTGTTGTGGCGCTTGCAAAGGTTGCATAGTTTTTGGTGAGTACGTTTGCATAGCCTCCGTTGCGTTCGTAAACATCGCTGTATGGAACAATCTTTACGTTAACGGTTGCATTGGGTACAGATTTACCCGTAGAAAGGCTTGTTACCATGACAACTGCGCGGTTGTAGGCATAGCGTACGGTAAGACCCAAATCTGTTACCTGAATTATCTGCTCGTTGGTGTAGTCATCAAGTTCCGTGCGGTATTTTTTCGTGCGCCAGTCCTGCCACTTGCGCTCAACATTGACCTTAGCCTTAAAAAGGACGGCTCCGCGGTACTGGTTGCCAACCTTCTGCAAATAGTCGCGGAGGTCTACGGATTCCGTAATTCTCTTGTTCTGGGGAATCTTTGAAACGTCAAGGCTTATTGTCTTGCCACGTTGGGTAGATTTGCTTCCGTCTGCATTCGTCAAAGGTTCAATCCTGTAGGAAGACGGAGACTTAATGTTCTGGTGGGTAAATACAATCCTTGGCGTAAACTGGCTTTCCAATGTCTGAAGCCCTGAATTCTTAAAGGACACAAAGCTTTCCGCATCGGGCACTTTTATTGTAAAGGAATAGTCCTTGTCCAGCTTGCGGCCGTAGATGTCTTTTAGGCTGGAAGAGACTTTTAGCGTATATGTTTCATTGTAGTCAAAGGGCAGTCCAAAAATCAGGAGGGCCTGTCCCTGTACCAAAAGGTTTTCTTTTGTAACTGTGGCCTTCTTCTTTTTACCTTCTGCGGTTATGAACTGGGCAAGCTCTGCTTCACTTTCTTCCTTTAATATAGAAGAAAATGTCAGGCGCACAGGCTTGTCGTACTGGCGGGAAAGCCACCTTATGTTTTCTGAGCAGTCCTTTATTACAAAGGGAATAAGCGTGTGGAAGCTTCTTGAGCGGTTTGCGCTTGTGGGGTAGCAGTCCTTGTCTGCAATGGAACCCTTTTGCAGCGTAACGGTTATCTGCCTGTCTTCTGCGGGGGTTTCCTTTAAATGAAGCACAAGGGTTTTTTCGCCGTCATTCAAAGCGGAAAATTTGTAGGTGGTGTTTTTGTTGTCCGTAACGGTTATTGTCTTTGAAACAACCGATGCGTTTACAGGCAGGTTAAAATGAAGGGCTATGTCTTTTGCAAGTTCTGGCGGAACGCTAGAAGTGTCCACATAGCGGCCTTCCTTATAGGCAGTGTAAGCGGGCTGTATGGAGTTGAGCTTTAATTCTTCTGTATGGAAGGTGTATTCCAGCTTGCCGGAAATCTTGTTTCCTTTTTTAGACACAAGATTAGGGTTTATGCGCAAGGTATACTGTTTTTGGGGTACAGTTTTGTCCGTACTGTCAAAAGAGAGTACAGATGTACCCTTCCAGCGGAACACACCCTTAAGCGGCGGTTCAATGGAAAACACGTAGCTGGAGCTTTCCTGTTCGCCAAGTTCCTTTAGGGCAACAACAGGTTCAGAAAACTGAATCTGTATAGAAGGGTATTCAACCTGTGAAGGAAGCTCTCCCTCCGGGGTCATGCTTAGAACCGTAAAGCTTTTTCCCGATGCATCTTGTGAATCGCTTTTAGCCTTGCTTTCCGTTCCCGAAGCCGTAATACAAGTAGACGAAGCAATAATCATTCCCATCAACATACCTGCCAAAGAAAAATTCAATTTCATATATACCACCTGTGTATTTTAAATGACTGTAGCGGTGTTTAGTTACTGGTATTTTAACACGGAAATTTATTTGCAACAAATTATTTCTATACAGTAAACGGTTTGTTTCCATACATGCAACGAGCCGTTTTCATATACGCAACGAATCATTTCGTATCGGTAAACGGTTCATTTTCATACGGCAAAAGAAAAATTTCATAATAGCTTACGAAAAATTTACAAAATTGTGATTTTTTTTTATGAATCTTCTTGACTTTTTCACGGAACGTTTGTATATTACAGTCAGATGCAATTCCCATCAGGCATCTACAAGTCGAAGGTCTGTTAGGCTTTCTGGGGGGGGACTTTAATTATAAAGGATGGAAGCGTTATGGCAGAAGTAACGGCGTTCGGTAAAATCCTGCGGAAGATGAGGATAGACACTTCCGAGGTCTTGGGGGACATGGCGAAGCGGCTTGGTGTGAGTGCGGCTTACCTTTCTTCTATAGAGAACAACGGACGCGAGATTCCGGATGGATTCGTGGCTAAAATAGCTACAGAATACGGACTGGGAGAAATCCAGGTAAAGGAACTGGAGGAGGCCAAGGCAAAGGTCAAGGGGGCAGTTGATGTGAAATTTGACAATCGAAAAGCACAGGCAAACTATGTCGAGACGGCAGTAATGTTTGCAAAGGATTTTTCACGGCTTAGTGCCGAACAAGTTGAGGAACTAAAAGAACTTTTGAAACGTTTTGAAAGTTCGGGAGAGCATTCAATTGGAAGAGCGTCATTATGAGCAGCATGCAGAAACAATAGTCCTTACGGAAGATGGAATGCAGATTACGGCATTCTGGTCAAGGCTTTTGAGCGGATGCGGGACGGACGGAAAGTTTGATCCAGTCTTCGTGATGGAAAACATTATTCCTCTTTTTGACAATACCTTTAACTACAGGGTTGTTGATTCTGTGGAATGGCTGTTGCCGTCATGTACACCTGCTTACTATGTGCCCGCAACAAACGAAATAATCGTAAGGAGCGATGTTTACGAGGGCGCACTGGCAGGAATCGCACTTGATGTGATAATCGTAACGCATGAGGTGGTACACTGCATCCTGTCACTCGCAAAGAGGTTTTTGACCGCACTGGACTTTGTGGACTTCAAGACAGAGCTGTGCATGGCAGACTCAAATGAAATGGCTCGCAATGAGCTTCAGACAGATAGGATAACAAGCCTTGTCCTGTTCCCGGAGCGTCTTGTGCAGGGAAAGAGCGATGAAGAAATAATCCAGAAGTATTTCTTGAATCCGATGATTCAGTTCGTTTGTTCCCTTATAAAAATGGCTGGAAAAAAGCTTTTGAAGTCCCTTGACGAAACGGAGGTTGAAAGATGTGCCGTATGATTGTTTATTGCCCTGCAAAAAAAAGGCCTAAAACTACGCCAATAGTTCCAAGCCTTCAAGCGATAGGAAAGATAAATCTTCCTAAACCTATGATTTATCCTACTTCCTATTGTGATTTTTTGCAAGGGCAGAGCGCAGAAACGGAGAGATTTTTTTAGAATTCCGTACGGAATTCCAATTCACAAACGGGGACTGTCGCCCGCAAAAAGACAGTAGGATAAACGGTATGGAAAATATTTCCACTTTAGAAAACAGCTCGTCACTCTTAAGCGTGACGCTGCACGAGAATAATTTTACAAAAGACGGATCTTATTACGCAACAGTAACGCGCAATACAGCCACATTCAAGAACATTCTTTCTGAAATTGCCGAGGACAATAAGGGCATGGATCCATACATGCTGCAGTTTGCCGCAATACTGATTCAGAAGAAAATACTAAAGATGCTTGAGCAGGGCAAGGCTGTAAACGTGCTTGACCTAGGAACCCTGTACATTGCAATGAAATGCAACGCGAAAGGCAAGAGTGAAGTAAGCGGGAGCGGGAATTTTTACATAAAGTTTACCCCAACAGAGCTTGCAAATTCATCACTCAGTAAACTCAGCGTGGATAAAATTGTCTATGCCGACGGAACGCCAGAAATCATTGCGGTTGAGGATCTCTCTGAAGGAAGTGAGGAAGGCAGACTTACGAGGGGTAAACCATGCCGCATTACCGGAGGACGCCTTAAAATCGGCGGGGATGGAGGGGGAATATTTTTGGCTCCTGCTGAGGCGGATGGAAGTGCTGCGAATGAGGATGCATGGATAAAAGTCAGCGAGTCTGCTCTGTTCCGCAACAAGCCTAGTGAGCTTAACTTCTTTGTTCCTGAAGGCATTGAGGCAGGAAGCTACAGAATAGTACTACGCACGGCATACTTAGCCAAAGACAGGAGCAGGAAGAGCATGCTTGAAGCCATGAGCGGCGCGTTAAGCGTGGCGTAGCCCTTTCCGCAACAATAAATGTCACAGCTTTAAGCGTGGGGCTGTGGCATTTCCTATCCAATGTACTTCTGGTGGGAATGTCGGACGTTGGCTTGCCGCACGTTGGCATAGCGCAGCGTGGTGTCTATTTTGGCATGTCCAAGCAGTACTTGTACCTGTTCTATGGGCATGCCCTTGTCTATGGCGCGGGTCGCCATGGTGCGGCGGAACCGGTGGGGGTGCACGTTGTCTATGTTACTTCTTGTGCCAACATCCCTTACCATCTTTTCTATGGAGTTTACTGTCATCCTTCCATAAATGCCGTAGCGGTTCCTTCTTTCCGTTATGAACAAAGCCTTGTCATTGTCCTTGCGGGTGTTAAGGTAGTTTTCAAGGTCTATTTTTGTCTTGGGGTCAAAATACGTCTCCCTTTGTTTTGCACCTTTGCCAAATACAATGCAGGTTTGGGAGTTTAGGTCTATGGACGAGCGGTTAAGCCTTACAAGCTCGCTTATGCGCATCCCGGAGGAAAGCAGCAGGTCTATGATTGCAATGTTCCGTATGTTGTCCGATGCGCTTTTTCTGATTATTTCAACCTGCTCGTCGGAAAGGGCTGGCTTTATGATGACCGGCGTTTTTATCTTATGAATCCTTTTCATAGGGTTTTTTGGGATAAAGTCCTCATTTTCAAGCCAATTGTAGAAGGTTGAAAGGATTCTGCGCACTGTATCCAAAGTGACGTTTGTGCAGTCGTTTATTTTCTGGTAGCCTATGAGGTATTCGCGTATCGTGTCGGTGCTTGCAAGGCAGACATCAGTACCTATGTTTTTTTCAAAAAAACTGAGTGTGGAGCCGTAGTATTCCAAAGTCCGCTTTGCGCAACCTTCTATTTTCTTTGCGCTTATGAACTGTTCAACAATACTTACCTTTTCATTTTTTGGAACACCGCATGATTGCGGTTCGGAAAGGACTTCCATAAGAGTCTCCTCCAGTTTGCTCATCTGTCCTGGCAGCAGTTCACCTTTCATCTTTGCCATGATTGTGTTGATTGCCTGTATATCCATGTCGCCCTCCCGGTATGAATTTCTTTTTATATCGGCAGAAACTTAGTAAACTGTTTATTCCCACAAATGCCGATTGATGGGAATAAGCGGGGGTGGTTTTGGGCTAGGCAAAAACGCTATAGCTAGTGTAGGTCGCAATCGTAGAAATAACAACTTATTTTACGAAAAAAATACATGTTTTTTTTTCTATTATTATTTTATTCTTATCCAGTATGTTATTACTCATCCAGCATCTTAAAGGTTTTGCATTTTAAGTCGTCTGCAGAGAGAATCTTTTTCTTCATTTTTCCATTATAGAACCATAATATGCTGTCGCAGAATTCAAAATAATAGAACTGCCTGCCCAGGTATGTTTCTTTCGGAACAAGATTTATTTCTTTTGTTTCAAAAGAATAGAAGCCTGCACCGTATGGTGTTATGAATTCCAGACCGGTCTCCGTCTGATTGAAGAAAATTATGCACTGGAGGATGATTTCCTCAATTTTCTTTTCCTTTTTGTTTATTGAAAAAAAGCAAAAGCCGTCGTATTCCTGTGGTTTGACTAGTTTATAGAACTCAAAGTGATGAATGCTTTCATAATCTGCAAAATCCATCGTCTGCTCAATTTTGCCAAGAAGCCCTTCATCATCAACCTCGTAGTATTTTCCGTCATCCTTCAGTTCAAGACAGACCTTTGTTTCTGATCCGCGATTATTGATTACCATTGAAATTCCATTTTCAAAAATCTTTAGTACATAAACTTCACAGTTGTATGAAAATTCTTCATAGTCATCCCAGAACAAGTCTGCACCGCTCTTTTTAAAAAGCATTTGTGTGTGTTCATTCTTGCAGACTATTGTTGGTATGATTGTAAGTTCTGCACAGTTTTTACCTTCTGGCAACCCCATGTAACGAACCTCTCTGACCTGAGAAATAAACAGCCCCCTTTCATTTTCCGGGAAGACCTGGACTTCTCCTTCCTTAGTTTTCAATACGCCGAGGTTTGGAACATCTCCTTCAATCCTGTAGCACATTCCGTCTTTATATTTGAATTCCTTGTGCGGCCAGTGATCGTTTTTATATTCCGCACACGCAAATAAGTTTGCAAGCACCATTAGGACTGTCAGGCATAATGATTTTTTATTCACCATATTCATATTCTCCATTTTCATTTTTCTTAAATGTCGCGGTAAATGTTATGTTTATTTCCGCTGATTTTAATTCTGCCCTTCTTCCAAGCTTTGTCAGGAATTCTCCGGATCCGGTTCTTTCACCTTTTTCTTTTTCTTCAAAATCAAAAGTATCTCTAACAGTTATATCTACTGTAATTGTATCGCCGACTTCCGTTCCTTTTGCCCATGAAACTGTGCAGCCTCCTATTGCCAGTTCCATATCGGAACCAAACCTTGTCTTGCCCTTCCCGGAAACTCTTGCAGAAATATCTTTTGATTCATTTTGTTTTCCATTCAAGGCATCCGCTATAGAATCTGTAAGGAGACGGCCTTTATATTCACCATCCTTTGTTATCCTGATATTTTGCAATTCAGCTTTCATTCCTGATGAGAGGAAATATTTGTCATCCGCTGGCGAAGAGACCACGTTTGGCTTAAGCTTTCCTGAGAGCGATGCATTATACAAGGCCTTCGTAGACTTTTCACCTAACAAATTCACACCTAACCAGACTATTGCCTTATAGAACCATGTGTACCATGCCCTTCCATCCGGGTCTATATAGCGTACCGGGTTGTTGGCGGCGTATGCATACAAACCGCCATATGTGGGAATCAGACGGCTGGCTGTAGCTAAAGGAAGCCTATTTATACCTGCACGGAAATTTCAAAGAGCAATCTGCTTGCATTATAGCATGTTTTCTTTCGGTTTACTATAGAAACACTGTTGATTTTCATACAGTATATAGACGCCCCTCCATTAGACGACATCTATTTTGACACAGAGGGGAGGGGCTGGCTAACAAAACATGAAGCCCCTTCTATATTACGGTATCATCAAAAGCTTATATTACTTTCTAACATTTTTCGAAACCATTTTCTTCTATCTTGGAAATGTAAAGTAACTTGTACATGATAGAAATAATATCCTTCGGTATCAGAATAAAAAAATAAATTCATTTGTGTTATTTCTTCAGATATATGGTGACATTCCGAAGCTGTTTTTGAACCGTGATAACAAGTGCCAATTTTTTGGTAATCCATTCCTTTCAAAATATAACGATAATAAATATCAAAAAAATTCAGACCAGCACCGACATCATCTTTTTTTGATAAATAAACAGCAATAGATCTAAGATCTTTTGGAACCGAATCATCTATTTTATATTCACGGATTTTCATTTTATTTGGTTTTAATTCACTTAATAAATTATACATTTCCAAATCAATCTTGTTAGAATTATATAAGTCATCGATTGTTAAGGTATTTCCACAACTAATAACAAAAATACAGCTAAATACCATAAAAATCTTATAAAAAAATATTACAATTTGTTTTTTCATAAAAAACTCCTATGAAAAAGTATTAAGAACTATAATTTTCCAAATTAAAAACTCTGTCAAAAATCTAAATCATACCACCAAGTTTTTAATCTGCCATAATATGGAGAGCCAAACGTATTCCTCCATAATTTATTTCCATCTTTTTCATTGTACTCTTTTCTACAAATAGTAATCGTAGGTGAGACTTCCAGTTTACCATCTTTGTTTATATAAGAACATGTTACATCCACAGTATTCACAAAAATATCATAAAAACCCACGCTACCTCTTTCTATATATGTTCTACGTTCAACAGATAAATTTTCTTCAATTTTTATTAGGCAGTTCGAAACGAATTCTCTTTTATCCAATCGGTCTTGAAGATTCCAATAGAATTCACTAAATTCCTCAAATTTTTGGGTTTCTGGTTCAAAGTTTAAATAACTTGCTAAAGCTATATAACCAAGAAGAATATCCAAGCCGCCTGAAAAAGATGACAAACCTTTTGCTACTCCTATACCTGCAACCATAATAACTTGACTAAGTAAAAATTTTCCATCTGCAATATGTGAACTTGTAGCAAAAAAATTATTAAAAGGATTTGTGAACTCTTGTTCTTTATTTTTATTCTTCCAGGCTACAATACCAATTTTTGTAAAATCAGACGGATCAACTGGGTAATGGCTCCAACTTATCACATCCCTTCCATCAGGGTCTATATAGCGTACCGGATTATTTGCCGCGTATGCATACAAACCGCCATATGTGGGACTGGCAGGGTCGGCTTTATGTCAAAGAACTTGTGTCACAACGACTTCTTATAGGGCTTTGTGATGTTATGCCAAGACCGCAACCCTTTCCTTTATTGCCTTCATCTGCCTTGCATTGAGCTTAAATGTTTCTGCAAGTTCTTCTTCTGTCATTTTTCCAAGTTCAAGCAGTTTTGCGGCCATTTCAATTCTCTCTTCAATTTTTGCTTCTTTTCTTTCTTCTTTTGCAAATTCTTCCATTATTCTGCACATGTGACTTACCCCCTTGTCGCTTTCCTTGAGGTACCTGACCCTTTCGGCCAGAATCCTGCTCTTCATGTCATCTGGATGCGGGCTAGCATTTTCTGCTTCTTTGACAAGTCTTTCTTGTTCATAAGTTATATTATCATAGAAAGAGGCTGGCTTCAACTTTTTTGGAGTCTGCTTTTGTAAATTTTTCTGCGGAACTGGATTTTACATGGGGGCAAAATCCACGCAATGCCGTCAAATTGCTAATGTTACAAATTCTTGCACAATCCACAGAAATTAATATACAAAATTATGTATTTTGTAACTTACACAATGTCCTGCTAATTTTTTTGTTGTTCAAGAGCTTTTTTCCGTTTGAAAAAACTGATGCAACTAAAAATTATTAATAATAACTCCGGCCATAACTCGGCAAGCAGTGAAAGGCAGAGCATCACTTCGTTCAAAGGTCTGGTTAAAATAGCAACAATAATTCCTGCTGACAGCAATAAAGAAATTGCAATGTTTATGATTCTTTTATAAGTATTATTATCTATACCATATATCAGCATAACTATAAAAAATAAAAATGAGAAAATAAACAATGGATGACTGAATGTATTTGTAATAGGTGGCTTGGGGATCCACATCTTCAAAATAAATAATACTAATAATACATCAATCAGCAGGTCCAGCTTTGTTACTTCTTTATTTTTGTTTCTAATAAATACCAGAACAATAATTGTTATAAGCAGATATACAAGCAAAGGTGAAAACTGGCATTTTTGCAATGCTTTCTTATACAGTTCTGCTTTTTTTATTTTAGCAAAAAATATTGCTCCATCAATATTTTTACAGTAAAGATAACCGCCTTTTACATTTAACCAAGACGTACCTCCTATGGGACATTGTTTTATTTGAACCAAATCATTTTCAATCATATTCCCATAATAAACTTCAAGTGAATCGTCTGAAAGAATGTATTTACCAGAAATCAAAATTTCTTTTTGATCCAGATTAGTGGGAAATTCATTACTAGTTGTTAGCAGTAACAATTCAAACTCTATCTGATCTGAGAAATCATTTTTCAATCCCAAAATTACCAGCACAATAAAAAAAACTGTCAATAAACTATAGTGAATAAAGTTATTTTTCAAAATGCAATGCTCCTCCCTTTATCCATAATTGAATTTCATCTTTTATTTTTCTTTGCTCTTCTTCAGGCAAATTAAAATATCCTTTACCCGTAAATGAGTCGAAAATAGCTATGAAATTTCCATTTCCACCAATTACAAAAGCTACAAATCCATAAATTGCATCAAGTCTGTTTCGAACATCCTTATAAACATCTCCATGCTTTGCACGTAATTCTCCATTTTTAATCTCCCCTCCGAATAACTTGATATAAATCTCAAAGGTCAATTTATCCGCTACTGGACCTCTCTTTTTTGGGGTTCGCAATAAAAAACTTGACTCCCTATAAAACTTATCCAAGCTGAACGTTCCTGTATCATCTTCTATTTCACTAGTAAATCTACTCTTGTATGACTTTGAGTCATAACTTAAGTCCAAAAAATCAACTTTTCGAAATAATGCAGGGATTTGTTCAACGAATAACAAATAATATGTATCATACTTTGATGGCTTTACTTCATAGCCAGTTTTACCATCAGGATCTCGTTTTGCCTTTTCATATGGGCTTTCTATCTGGAATCTTCCATCAGGGTCTATATAGCGTACCGGATTATTTGCCGCGTATGCATACAAACCGCCATATGTGGGAATCCTGACATTGCCCCGCCGGGGAAGGACACTCCGTTGCTTCCTGTAATGCCCTTCCTCCGCGGCTCAAAGTTCCATGAAACACGTTTGAGGCGCAATTGCTTGTAATGTCAAAAAACGCTCTTGCCGTCCCTGCATCCATGGGTGCGGGTGACAAGTCTTTTTAGGTTCCGGGCGGCAGCCCTGTAAGAAAAGTATAGCACACCGTCGGGAAAACGATTTTAACCGCCGATAATGCTTTCCAAAATTTCCATATCCTTGAAATTCATAAAGACTTCGGCTCTGCCATCATTAAACAAAAACAAATATCTGCCATCATCAATTTCGTAATAACCTTCCTGTTCTTTTGAATCACCTTTTATTTTTTTTATTTTATGTTTTTTTAAGATAATGGATGTTTTTTCAGTATAATACATCAGCATATAATGAAAACTGTCCGGGTCATATTTTCTTTCTCCAAAAAAAACTAATTCGTTTTCTTTTAAGAGATTAAAGAATGCTTCATTCCGACTATAAACAGCATTTTCCTTTATATTTTTTTCTTTCAATGCTATAAACTCAGTACCATTTGTATATGCTTTAGTAAAAACAAGAGAGCATTCATAGGTAAAGGGGTATGAATATTCAATCCAGCCTTTGTGTGTGAGCAATTCATCAAAAACATCTTTACTGATTAGCTTAAATTCAACAACAGAATCATCATAAAGTTTTACAGAATATTCTTTTTCCATTTTTTCCTCCATATTAAAATGTTAGTTTTCCCTCACCAGGTTCTCTGGTCGAAATAAAAAAATCCATAGTTGGTTTTGGATTCAATAGAATTCCCGGGGAAAGTTTTATTCTTGATACATCATCCTTGTCATACATTGCCTTATACTGATACAGGCTGACATTTCTGGATGTCGCATAAGTTTTCAATTCATCAGATATTACTGCATCTGATAAAGTTATGATATACAACCTTGCATCACCTTCTTTTCCTGAAACAAGTCCTTTATATGATATTTGATTTGCGCATGCATCAACCATGGCCTTCATTTGACCTGGCGTACTGCCATCTAATCCAACACTTTTAGAAGTTTTTGCTTCAATAAATATACCGTGCACATAAAAATCACTAAATTTCACTTCATTTTTTGAATAAGTAAAAACTAATAGTTTTGCCGTAAAATCTGGTATAACAGAAGATTGTCTGACAGAGGAATTAAATAATACAGTATTTTTGGGAAGTCCAAAAATCTGTCCAACAGCCTTTTCAAATGCACTGCCTACTATCTGATTGTTTTGAGCAGTTTGACCTTCATGTATTTTCCTTGATTGGAAGGCAATCCACCACAAATCATTATATTTTAAAGGTTGCCAATTTTCCCTCCCATCCGGGTCTATATAGCGTACCGGGTTGTTGGCCGCGTATGCATACAAACCGCCATATGTGGGACTGGGCGAACGACTGACAGTATCTAAAGAAAACCTTTTTATACTTATGCAGAAATTTCAAAGAACAATATGCTTGTATTATAGCATGTTTTCTTTGGGTTTACTATAGAAACATTAAGCTAAGAATACTTTTCCGGGAAATGATATATAGTATTTGTCGCGTTAAAATACTTTATGGTTCATTTTCAGACTTGTTTTTTAATGATGTAAAATACCTATGGGCCTCTACTAGGATACTTAAAAATTCTTCACGAGAAATAGTAACCTCCTCTACAGAGCCTGGTTGCACCATACAAGCATTGTCAATACTGCAACTTTTAAAAATTATTATTCGTGTATTATTTTCATTATCAAAATGAATAAGGTGTGTGCCGTCGTCAAATGCAGATTCTGGGCTCCATTCGGCTAATTGTTTTGTCTTTTTCAATAAGTTATCATCAAAGTTGGATAAGTCACAGTCACTAAAATATTGACAATAGTAGCTTGTTGCTATTTCATCTTTTGAATATTTTTCAAGATGCAAATCAGCATTTGTTTTTTGATTACAAAATTCATTAATTTGGGAATCTACACACATAAAATAAGTTGCATATGGCTCGTTTAAACCATAGGGGGTGCCATTTGCATAAACCAAAAAACGGCCAGAAGCAATAAAATTGTCATAGTACAGTTCGTCCACCTTTATCTCAAATGCAAATCTATTTTTATCTCCGATTGTTATCATCATAAATCTCCTTTAGGCATATTCCTTCTAAGTTCAATAGGAACATCCTCAACCCGGGGATGTCCAGATTCCGTAGACCCATTCCAATGGTATTCATGATTCTTGCCCTGAAAACGATGAAAAACGCCTTTCTTATCCCTGTACCATCTTGTAAATTCATGATTTTTTCGAGGGTCTCTAATCGATCTATAGAACATCTTCTCTGCGTTTTTAGGTTCTCTACTGGCTTTTCCTTTCGCATTTTGATTGTGCTTTGGATTGGTTTTGTAATAATCTTCTCCATTGTATTCATTCCAAGCTTCAAAAGCAGAAGCCAATATACCATTTGGACCACTTATGGTTCCGTTTGCATTCTCAACATATCCAGATGGCAAAATAGAATTCTTTGTCCGTATTTTATATATGCCATACGATACTGATGCAGTAAATCCTAATGCAACTGCTGTACCCAAATAAGCAATCCATTTATGTGGTAAAACATCCGAAAACTCAGGAGTTAATGCATCCGTGAAAAAAATACCACCTTCGACTTTTAATGCTTCAGAAGTCGCATTGTAAACAGAATAAGGATCGAAATCTCTCCCATCCGGGTCTATATAGCGTACCGGGTTGTTGGCCGCGTATGCATACAAACCGCCATATGTGGGAATCCAGACAGCTGGCTGTAGCTAAAGGAAACCTTTTTTTATCCTTGCACAGAAATTTCAAAGAACAACTTGCTTGTATTATAGCATGGTTTCTTTCGGTTTGCCACAAAATTATTGTATGAGACTTGTTCTACAAACGAATGCCGTTTTTTAGCTAACATCAACCACTAAATCATATAATTTCTTTGGCTAGGCTATTCCCAGTTCTTTTTTTAATGCGATTTGTGTTATTGCAGAAACATTCAGTTTTGCGATTGTTGCCATATCGTCCAGCCATTGCGGAAGGGTAATATTGCGCCGAACGCTCTTTGACTTTTCCCTTAATCTAAAAGCGTTCAGGTCAACATCCACTAGGGAAGCAAAAGACTTTCCGGCATCAAAGAACGGACTTTCCTTCAGGTTGATTTCGTCAATTCTTTTTGCAGCCGGCATTTCAGAATCCTTCTTGTCAAAAAGGGAATTGCAAATATAATCTTTTGCCATTGCAATAGCATCTGCAATATCCTTTCCTTCTGTCATTCCGTTTATGTCAGGGATATAAACAAGGATTGGATTTTTTTATCGTTTGTCTCTGTAAAAATAGCCGGATAAATAGCGTTCATAGAATTACTCCTTACAAAATAGTTTACAGGTTCCATTTTCTTATAATGGCTTTGGCAAGCAGTTATTTCGACTCAACAATGATTGTCCCTGATGTGAAAATAAGAGAAACCCAATCATATTCAAAAAACACAGTACACTTCTTTTTAATCAGATTTTCAAGTTGAATTTTTATATCTCTAAGTTGAGTTTTGTTTAAGGACAAAATTATTGAACCCTCATTTTTTATTGCTTCTAGAGAACTTGATAAATATAAATAAATCGTTGTGATTCCTATGATGTTTATCTGAAACAAATTTGATAAATCTATTTTAACTATTTCTAAATTATTATTTTCAAATTCAATTATCTTGTTATATAATTCAGAATAATCTTTTTGGGAAGCACGTAGAAAAATTACAGGTGGTTTTTCACCATTTATGTGATCAACCGTTTCATAAAATATTTCAATCATATTTTACTCCATTGGAATGTCTTCCCAGCTGGAAGAAAGATTATCATGAGGATTATAATCCCAGTGCATTTTAGGGTGAAATTTATCAGGTTTATGAACACGCCATTCCCCTCCGTCTTCATCATAAAGACTCTTTTCACCGCGTGATTTAGGTTTTGAACGTGATGGTTCGCCTTCTTTAACCTCTCCGTCTACAGGAGGTTTAGGCCAGGTTTTTGTATCTCCAAGGTCAACAGAATCAGGATCAGCTTCTTCCCCTTTTTTACCGGCACCATCTTCCGGCATAGGACAAGGCTCTTCAGCAGGTTTGTCTTCTTCTGCTTCATAAATCCGTTGAGTATTAACAGAATCCCCGTTCAAACAAAAAATAAACCCCAAAACAAATAAGGTCGCAACAGCAGGACCTGATGTCGCTGATAAGTTTTTTACATATGCTACTATTTCCCTAAAAGTCATCCCGACGACAACATTGGGTGACGGCACAGCAGTTGCTTGCATTCCATCCGGGTCTATATAGCGTACCGGATTATTTGCCGCGTATGCATACAAACCGCCATATGTGGGACTGGGCAGGAGCTTGCCGTTGGGTTTAGGCCCGGCTCTGGACAGGAATCACATCCTTTTATTTTCCTCCTAATGCATTCTAACAATTTTTTTTAAGGCTCCACAACATGAAAGTCTTGCCCAGAATCAAAAATCATTTTCTTCTGAAGATTACATAGACAGTTTCATCTCCTTTGGGATAATAATCTGTTCCTGATTTTCCTGTCCAAAATGAAACATACCATCCTGACGGAAGCTCTATATAATAGCCAACCAATCTTTCTTTTTTCAGTTTCTTTTTCCCGATTATTTTCATTACATCTTTGTAGGTCATATCCAGACAGACACCCTCAGGAGTTGAAAAACAACTTCCGTCAGAACTTTCCACAGCAATATAACGGATTATCGAATTCCAATCATAGCAGACATCATAAACCACTCCCTCTGACAATACACGAATATAGGGAAACGAAAAATTTGAATCAACGATTAGACTTTTATGTGGTAAATAAAAATCTGGAACTTCCACATCCAATTCAGCCAGATTTTTTCCAATAGAAAAATCATTTATATCGTGAACAACAATATCAGGGTTAGGAATAACTATATCCAGTTCAGCTGCATAAGACACTGACGATAACAAAATCAAAAACAGATAAAAAAACACAGACTTAAGCATCTTAATTTTTCTCCATAGGTTTTCGATAATATAGTTCAGGTGATTGACAAAATATTTTTACATCCGGGGTAGGACCATCATGCAAATAAGCATCGTAAGGGGTTGTTTCTGTTCCACTTAATGTTCTAACCATAATATCTTTCCATTTTATGAATAAAAACTTTCGTTCTTGTATATCAGATATTGTATCTGCATGTATTATTCCAATTGTGTTATTTTTATATATTTCTATATCTCCAACTATTATATCATCCTCTTTTATCTGTACATAACCATCTCCATCTAAAATTTTTTGAACATCATCTTCTATCCAATATTTGCCATCCGCAAATGTCAAACCGAAACAGTTTGTATCAGCTTGGGGAACGTTTGGAGAAAGATTTTTCCATGCAAAAATCTTTGTGCCATCATCTGCATATAGATATCCAAATTCTGCTGCAAAAGTATATCCTCTTCCATTCCCTATAGTTTTTATATCTCTATATATGCAGTCAAATTTAAGGTTTCCAGAACTGTCTCTTTGTAATCTTCCATCCGGGTCTATATAGCGTACCGGGTTGTTTGCCGCGTATGCATACAAACCGCCATATGTGGGAGTAGCAGGGGCTTTCTGCCAGTTTTATGCAAGGTTTTCCTGTCTTTTCTTTGCCTCCGAGCCTATTTTGTTATATCCTACCAGAAAAATTCTTTTTTGCATAGGAATCTGGGTACTGACCTAATTCAGAAGCTCGATTTCAAACACAAGCTTATCAAAATTAGTGTTTCTACCTGTATCATTACAGCGATATCTATAGATATTTCCTTTTTGCTCAAGAATCATTCCGCTATAATCCATTTGAGAATATTTTTTCATTGATCCCAGTTCATTTCTCTCAAATATATTGTATACACTCAAATGCCCTTCATCTGATGAACACTCTATTTCGAATTCTTTAGGGCATTCATCTTCCCACAATTCAAAAGCTCTTCCCGAAACACCGTTTGTGGTTAATGTCCCTTTTCCAGCATCTATGGCAATCCTAATACCCTGTCTATTATCAGAATTAACACTTATAAATCTAACCTTTACAAGTTGCTTTTTCTGAATAGACAAAACTTCCCATTTTATTATCTCTCTTTCAACGTCCCCAAACTCATTGTTATATGTTCTTTTCTTTCCCAGCCAGTCGGGCAATTTTTGACTCATTTTATTCTCCTGTTGGTCTCGGACCTGTATAAAATCTGTGTGGATCTATTTCCGCATGTTTCCATGGCCATACCTCGAGCAAATTATCTGTATTATGAGGATTAGGAATATTTCTTCCCTCGAGATGATGTAGTTCCATTGATGCTCCTGTTTTAGGCTCAATAGGTGCTAACCCCTTTTGCATACGAATTAAATTTGATTCAGAATAATCATCAGCATACAAATATGCTTTATTTTTCCAATACCGAGATTTTACTGTACTCCATGAAGGAGTTTTACCTGCTTTTGTGGTTTTATCGATAGGATCCCCAACTTTCCAGCCTTTATTAACTTTCCCTGAAACATTTCCGCCCTGTTGTACAAGTTGCTCACTAGAAACAAATCCAAATTCCAACGCAAACAAAGAAACCAAGAAGACAGTCCGGTCAAAATTTTTTTCTTTGTTTGAAAAATATTTCTCTCCAGAGCGCGACACGGTTATCATGCGCCCATCCATTGTCGGAATTAGTTTATCGCCACAACCGTCCGCATTGTATGAACCGCCTAAAACTAGATTTCTATATAAAAACCGAGTTAACCTGTCGTCAAGCTTTTGCCAGAAAGTTTTCTTATGCCCGGGGCGTATGACAACTTCCCTTCCATCGGGGTCTATATAGCGTACCGGATTGTTGGCGGCGTATGCATACAAACCGCCATATGTGGGACTGGAAGGGGCTTGCCTCCGGTCTTATGCCCGCTTCCTGCCCGGGAACAACAATAACTCTATGCCAGAACAGCAACCCTTTCTTTAATCGCTTTCATCTGCCTTGCAGAGAGTTTAAATATTTCTGCTATTTCTTCTTCTGTCAACTTTCCGCTTTCAAGCAGCTTTGCAGATATTTCTATGGTTGTTTTTTCTCTTTCCTCTTTTCTTTCTTCTTTTAGGAATTCCTCCATTATTCTACTCATATGCCCCCTTGGTCAGAAACTTGCTCTTCATGTCATCGGCCATCTTGTAGTGAAAGTTATGCATTGAATTATACTACCATAGAAAGAGGCAAAACATCAACTTTTTTGAAGTCTGCGGTTTATAAATTTTTTGTGGAATTAGCTTTCGAATGGGGCAAATACAGTGTTCAGCAAAATATTTGTATGGGGAAAACATTTGATTAAGAATCCATCCCTAGCGCAAACTTTAAAATTCTAATCATGTCTTTTGTAACATTCGCAATTTGGCTCTTTTCTTCCGTGTCAAAAACAGGAACGTATTCTTTCCCGGATGTATTCAGAGCCGGGATGTTTGAACCGTAGACAAATTTTGAATACAAGTCCGTATATTCATCATGATTTCCTATAAAATCGATTTCTAAGGTTTTTGACAAATCATCAATAATATTCCACTTGTTCAAATAATCGTTACAATCTGAATAATCGATTTTATCAAAGTTATACTGCGATATATGCCCACACTTGTAATTCTTTTCATGGAAAAATTTTTTAATACATTCTTCATTGTTTTCAAAAAATAAAGATTCTCCCCTCTTTTCAAAATAAGGCTCTCCTTCTTCAGGATCGCACCAAATACAAAAAAAATGTTCGTACTTATAAATGAACATAACTATTTCATAGTAATTATTATTCAAAAGCTCTGTCTCCCCATTTTCTAATTTTGTTATACTCTGTATTTGTTCCTTGCTTCCAATTTCCTTTTCCGTATCTTTTATCCATTAGGCGTTTGGCAAAATCTTTACCGCTTTCATTTTTATACGGACGCTCTCCCTCTGCCCAACTCGGGACATCATTAGCTTTTTCTTTTCCACTTCCTGGTTTTGGTTTTTTATACTCTTGTTTCGGCTTATTCTTAGGTTTATTTTCATTAGAAGAAAACTGAACGTTAGAGGTGATATCTTCAACAGTCGCTTCTAAGACTAAAGAACCTCCTACCGCTTCACATGCCTTTCCAAAAGCCTTAAGACCTATTGTAAGTGCTGGTGATGCAGCGGCAGATGAGCCTCCTGAAGCTACAGCAACACTAGCAGAAATAAAAGGTGCACCGTTGTCAAGAATAAGTCCTAATGCTACTAAGCAATATCCAGTTACTTTTTTTACCGTTTGTGACTCAACAAGTGTTTTATCTGACTTATTACCAAACCGTATACCTAGCTTTACGAACCTTCCATCCGGGTCTATATAGCGTACCGGATTGTTGGCCGCGTATGCATACAAACCGCCATATGTTAGGCCAACGGAACTTCTCTGCCAGCTTTACACCCTGTTCCGGGCAGGAATCACATCTTTTATTTTCCTCCTGATGTATTCTAGCAGATTTTTTTGAGGATAGTCAATTTTTATCCCAGAAAAAGACATCGGTTTTTGGAGGAGACGGAGATGTTATACCTAGCATAGACGAAAATATTCCGTTAACTAAAAGGTTCCGTTATTTTCCTTCCTTCAAAATCTATTCACACATATACAATAAGGTCGTGATTCAGAGGGAAATATGTTTTGCAATTTCCTATATGAACAGAATGGGCTTCGCACATATATTTTTTATTTTTTCCTTAGCAAAAAATTTATAAACCCTATTTGATATTAATACACTTTTACAGCATAAAAGACCATCACCATGAAATTCCTGGCTTAAATAAAAATCTTTGTCTAATTGACTAAAAATTTCTTTGGGAGCAGAAAGTTCAGAATTGGTTTTCACCACATCTCGTGTCTGGTTACACTGTTTGCAATTAATAACTTTTTCAACTTCGTATTGTAATTTAGAAGGAAAAACAGCATCTATTTTTAATTGGACAATGGTATCGATAATTTGTTTTGTTTTGATATTTTTTACAGGGATAAATTCTATTCCAGTAAATTTTTCTTTTACAAATAAATCGCGTAATTCAGTTGTAATAAAGAATGTATCATATTCCCAATAGACACCTCCGAATCGGATTTTATCTATATTAAATGATTTTTTTAAGTAAAAAGAATCGTTCTGTATAAGTCCGCTTCCACACTTTGTACAAAAATTTGATGTATTAAAAGTGTGGTTGATGTATGAATTTTTAATATCTTTCGCTTCTTCTGGTTGCGGATAGCCGGAATATTTTCTAAGCCATATACTTAAATATTTAGCTTCTTCTAATTCTTTTTTTGAGTATTTAATTCTTACTTGAGGTTGAAATTCTGTCCGACCATTCATAAAACTTAATACATCTTCAAAATATGGACTTGAATCAGAAATCTCAAAAACTAAAAGCAAGTTGCAAGAATATTTTATTTTTCTTTTATCCAGAAAACTTCGTATTACCCCTTCCGGATCATCATGATTAGCATTCATACTATATTTATATATTTTATTCATAAATTATTCTCCAAATAAAGTTTTTTTTGCAGCTTCCAATAAGGCAGGATACTCCGCATATATTTTTTGGGCAGCTTTCCATAATTGCTCAATAGTTAATTCTGAATAATTAATTCCATGTGAGAATTCTTTAAGCCACGCATCAGTAAACACCTTGTGCTCATCTGGTGTCACAACTACAGAAAGCATATTGTTCACAGTCAAACCAAGTTTTTGTAATTCTGGACACTTCAAGAATCGTTTTTCTATTATATGGTGCACATGAAGCCCAGAACCTGTCCCTAAGGCTTTTCTCAACTCGTAATATGAACCAATTCCATGTTTTCCAGCTTTTGATAACGATCCGAAAGCAGATGGAATATGAACAACCACTGGGCGTGGGTTACAAGAAGCCCCACCTGCAGGAACAGCTTTTATGACAGTTCCTAAAAATTTAGCTCCAACATAGCAAGCAAATAAATCATACGCTATTTCACAAGTGGCATCTAATTCATATATAGTAGCCTTGAAATATTGACCGTTATTCCATGCTTGTACTGCATATTGTGCATAATCATATCCGAAATCCATATTTAAAGCTGGTTTTACATCAGCTTTAAACTGCTCCCAGGTGTACCTTCCATCAGGGTCTATATAGCGTACCGGATTATTTGCCGCGTATGCATACAAACCGCCATATGAGGGACTGGAAGGGGCTTGCCTCCGGTCTTATGCCCGCTTCCTGCCAGGAAACAACAATAACACTATGCCAGAACCGCAACCCTTTCTTTAATCGCTTTCATCTGCTTTTCTGTAAGCTTAAACAATTCTTTTATGCGCTCTTCCGTCATATCGCCACTTTCAAGCAGCTTTGCGGCCATTTCAATAGTTCTCTCGTCCCTTCCTTCTTTTCTTTCTTCTTTTGCGAATTCTTCCATTATTCTGCACATGTGCTTTACCCCCTTGTCGCTTTCCTTGAGGTACCTGACCCTTTCGGCCAGAATCTTGCTCTTCATGTCACCGGCCTTCTTGCAGTGAAAGTCATGCATAAGGTCGCCCATCGGGTCATTGCCCTTGTATTTGCCGTTCACATAGATTATGTGTGCACCGTCATTGAACGGTTCTTCGCCATCTACGTATCTGTCTATCTTATACAGAGCCCTTCCCTTTTTGTATATGTCATTCTCCGTAATGAAGATGACATAGCTTTCCGGCAGCTTGCTGGCATCCGTCCCCGGAACAGTCTCGTCCGCATCCATAAGGGCTGAATTATAGCGTGCCCTTTTTGCGCCGGCACCCTTGTCCGCACGCTGTATTTCAATGTCGTACGGCTTCCCCCTGCCGTCCCTTGCAAAGACGTCAAGGCGTACGGAGCGTCCTTCCAGGCTTTTTACGGCCTTCTGGGCAAGCACATCAATTACCTTGAGCTTCTTGTTGCCAAGGATGGTCTGGAGTACGAACTGGGTGCACTCCTTGTCATTCTCAAAGAAGCGGGTCATGAAGTCATCGTCCATCAGGGTGAATTCCTGGATGCGGGCCAGCATCTTCTGCTTCTTTGACAAGTCTTTTTTGTTCATAAGTTATATTATCATAGAAAGAGGCTGGACTTCAACTTTTTTGGAGTCTGCTTTTGTAAATTTTTCTGCGGAACTGGATTTTACATGGGGGCAAAATCCACGCAATGCCGTCAAATTGCTAATGTTACAAATTCTTGCAACAATCCACAGAAATTAATATACAAAGTACTGTAAAAGAAATGCAAGAACAAACAAGATTTGTCTTAAAATCGCTTCCTCTGATATAAACTCTGCAAATAAAAAATACCATTGTCACAAAAAAAACAAATAATATACTGCCAAACACTTTTAATAGAATTGTTAAAGTCATAATCCACCTCTCTAATTTTCCTGTAATTTTTTCAGCATATCTCTTAAGTGATTCAACATCTCCTCATTATGTATTTTGTAACTTACACAATGTCCTCTATATAAGATGTTCGTTTCATATTCCAAAGAAAATGCACCCTGCTCGTACAGATTTGCAAGGGATGCCATAGCAAACAAGTATAGAGCCGAACTTTTTTCATGAGAATTAGAACTTAACTCTCTGTTGAAATAAGAGCAGCAAAAATCTTCAAGCGCCATTCTTTCAAGATTGTTATAGCTTCTATAGATTTCATAGCTAGTTTGAAGATGTGCTGCTATACTTATTATTCTATCTGCTCTCTTCAAAAGAGCTCCAGTTTTAGGATCAAAGCAATTTCTAATTTCATCTTGTGCTAAAAATGAAACAGAATCATTAAAAAATGAAATATTGTTGTTAATTTCACACAGTTTATTAATCACATTAGTAATAATATTATTATTTGATTCAGTTAATAAAAAAGTTTTGTCAAGTACTTTTTAAAGAATTTTGCAAATTTTTTGCATTTTTTTTATATTTTTGCTCAAGCCTTGTATAGTTATGGTTGCCGTTTTTCCGGATGTGTGCTATACTTTTTTTACAGGGCAGCAGCCCGGTGATTAAAAAGACTTGCCACCCGCACCCATGAATGCAGGGACGGCAAGGGCGTTTTTTGACATTACAAGCAATTGCGCCTCAAACGTGCTTCATGGAACTTTGAGCCGCGGAGGAAAGATATTCCAAGAATCGCTGGAGTGTCTTTCCCTGGCGGGGCAATATCATAATTCCCACATATGGCGGTTTGTATGCATACGCCGCAAACAACCCGGTACGCTATATAGACCCTACCGGACAATTCATAAAGGAAGTAAAACACTTATGGACAGGAATAAAACAATTCTTTGATTTTTCAAAAAAAGGGTTTAGCCGATGGGCTGGTGCCGTCATGAATCCTGAAAATATTAATTCATTAAATGCTGTAACTAATTTTATGAATGAAAGCCCTCAATTTTGGGGTGTATTAGGTGCAACAGGACTATTAGTGGCAGGAGGGTATAAATTGTACTCAACTTCACCAAAGATAAAAATGTTTGTGGATGGTTGGTGTGATTATGCAGTCGAATTGAATGAAGCCTGGCTTAATAAAGGGGGCGATATTCTGAATACTTCTTATAAATATATTATAAATGATGAAACACGCTTTACTATAAAAATACAAGACTTGTCAAATCTAAAAACTGATATTTTATTAGAGAAGGTCTTATATAGAATTAATGATGAAAAAGGAAATATCCTTAGGCTTAATATGAATTTTAAAGCGCGAGAAATAAAAGATACGGCTAATATGATTTTCACAATCTCATTTTCTTTTAATGCAAGATTTAAGGAGCAAACTTATGAAGAATTTTTACTTGATAGTACTTTTTAACATAGTTTTTGTTTTCAATGTTACGGCTAAACCATTGTCATATGAAGCTTTTACAAACAAATACAATGAAGCAACAAACTTATATTATAAAAATCAATATGAATCAGCCTTAAGAATTTTTGATGAACTTGTCAAAGATGATTTTTCAAAAACAAATCCGGTCGTGTTTCTAAGAAGGTCTTTAACATTATATTCTCTTGGTAAATATGAAGATGCAAAAAGAGATATAGAAATATGCCTGGAGTTGCGACCATTTTCTCTAAAGCCCATGTTTTGCCGCTCTCTTATAAATACAGCCTTAAAAGATTATGATTCGGCTTTGGCGGATATTGATTATTGTTTGGGGGAAGATTATTTTTGGGCGGACGCTCATCAACTGAAAGGAGAAATACATCTATACCAAAAAAAATATTCCGATGCATTGAATGAATTTGAAAAGGCGGTTTCAATTTCGGGAAATTCGCATAAGGCTGAATATTTCTCGGACCGGGGATTTGCGCATTACTACCTGCAGAATTATGATAAGGCAAAGGAAGATTTTCTTTATTCCTTAACAATGGCAGAAAAAGAGGATGCGTACCTGTGCCTTGTTGATGTTTGCTACAAGTTGCAGCAATACGACGAGGGGATAAAATATGCAAATATCCTTATAAGCCGGGGACAACGTTCTGACGAGGCAATCATTGAACGCGCCTACATTTATCTTGTACAGGAGCGTTATGACGAAGTTAAGCGAGATTTGGATTCGCTAAAGAAATCATGTGACGACAAACCGGCATACCATAAGGTAAAAGGAATTTATTTTATTCTAAAAGGAGACATGAATTCTGCGTCAAAAGAATTGGACAAGGCACAAAAATTGAATCCAAATGATACTGATGTTCTCTTGTTACAGGAAGCGTTAAATTCAAACGAGACGAACATTCAAACGATTTTAAATTCTAAAATTCATAGCTATAATTTTTGACACTGCACTTGCACAACGTTCTCGCCTTTAGCCTAGCCCAGATTATAAGGGCTGCAAGAACGTCGTGTAAGAAATAATATTTTGACCCCCCCACATCTAGCGTCCCTGTGCCACCGCGAACCCACCCCTATTATTCCCAGCAATCATCATTTGTGGGAATAAAACAATGGCTTGTACCGCACACGGCTAGCCGCGTGTCGGCTACAAAGCGGTGTTAGGTTTCTATTTATCAGCCTTATGCATTTTAAACCTCAACAAGCTCGTGAATTGAGTGTTGCCCGTTTTCCATTTGCTTCTTTGAATGTTCCAAGGCTTTCATATTTTTTTCTGAATAAAAAGAACTGTCTTGAACAATTTCAAATGGAATTTTATGCTGAATCAAAGTTTGCTTTAAAAAAATACGAATTGCTGTAGTTGTATCCATTCCAATGGATTCAAAAAAAGCATCTGCATCATGTTTTAGAGCTGAATCAACTCTTGTTTGAACGACAGCTGTTTTCATACACACCTCCATAGTTAAATTGTAATACAAAACTAATGAATTTGCAATGCTTAGTTTAGGTTATGATACATACGGTGCGCCACTAATCTAACATATTTTATTTGTCCCACACCAAGAAACCATGCTATAATAGACCTATGACAAAAGTCTTCAAAGCGTTTCTAATGCTAAGTGTAGTTTTAATGGCCTTTTCCTCGTGCAAGAAAAAATTGGTTCAGGCGGATGAATCAAAGAACGGTACAGAAAAATCGGCGGCAAATTTTACCATAGGATTTTCCATAGACACGCTTGCAATTGAACGCTGGCGGCGCGACTGTGACGTTTTTCTGAACACGGCAAAAGACCTTGGCGCAGACGTAATTGTCCAGAATGCGGGCAACAGTGTGCAGGAACAGCAAAAGCAGATAGGCTACCTTATAAACAGAGACGTAAAAGCAATTGTCATAGTACCAAAACAGGCAGATTCCCTTACCGAATGCATTCGGCTTGCAAAAAGCAAGAACATTCCCGTCATTTCTTACGACCGCCTAATACTCAACGCGGACATAAGCCTTTACATTACGGTAGACAGTAAGGCCGTGGGAACCCTTATGGCAAAGGAACTGCTTACGCGGAATTCAAAGGGAAAGTGGTTCTGCTTTTACGGCCCCCAGGAAGACTACAATATGTCGCTCATAAAGCGCGGCGTGGAAAACCAGATAAAGGGCGCACCTGTTTCCATAAGCCTTGTCTATTATACTGACGGATGGAACTATGACCTTTCCTACCAAAAGATGATAGAGCTTATAAAAGAAAAGAACCTGCCGGATGTGATTGTTGCGGGAAACGATGCCGTGGCAAACAGCATAATTCAGGCGCTTGGCGAATTTTATCCGGAAAACAACATTCTTATTGGCGGACAGGATGCAGATATTGCCGGTTGCCAGAACGTTGTGTCTGGAAAACAGACGGTAACAATTTATAAGCCAATCAACGAGCTTGCCCAGAAGGCGGCAGAAATAGCATGTTCGCTTGCGCAGGGAAAGAGCGTGGAAGAAGCCTCTGGTACAAAGGATGTAATAGACAACGGATATGGCGAAATACCTGTCCTGTGGATGCAACCTGTGGCCGTTACCAAAAGGAATATGGACGAAGTTATAATAAAAAGCGGCTTCCACACCAAGGACGAAGTCTACCGCGAATAGGATGCTTTTTTTCTTTTTTTTCTGGACCAGCTTTTGTTTGCTAACCCGCTTTCCAGGGTTCCGCGCTAACCGCGCTCCATTGCTTCGCAACGGCTGCGCCGCCCTTCCAATCGGGGGTAGGCTCTTTTTGCAGAAGAAAAAGTTGGCTTTGCTTCGGCTTTAATTTGACGTAGCTTTTGCGCGGTATTCCGTGGGGCTAACGCCAAACCTTTGCTTAAAGAGTTTGCTAAAATAGTTCTGGTCATTGTAGCCAACACCCGCCGTAATTTCCTTTATAATCATAGAGCTGTCTTTAAGAAGCTTCTTTGCCTTTTCCAGCCGCATAGAAGTTAGGTAGTTTATAAAAGTGTCTCCAGTTTCTTCCTTAAAGAGCTTGCTTAAATAGAAGGGGCTTACGTTAAGCGTCTGTGCCAGCGGTTCAAGTCCCTGCAAGTCTGCAAGATGCTCTTCTATGTAAACAAGGGCCTTTTTTATGATGGGGTTTTCCGTCTGCGACTTAAGGTTTTGAATTTCCAAGGCACATTCCATGGAACGCTCTGCCAAATACTGAATCTGTTCCTGAACGGAGTCCGTCTTTTCAAAAAAAGAAAATGCGCTGTCTATTGCGGGATTTTTGTAGGAAGGGTTCAGCTCCACAACGGCATTTTTTTCCTGTATGACAAGCTCAAAAAGCGCACCCTTAATTTTATCCGGTTCGTCCTTGTGCTCGGCAAGAATTGATGTGGCGCACTCACGGGCATATTCCCCGGCATTTGCACTGTCTCCCAATCGGATGCTTGTCAAAAGCTTTTGGGCAGGTTTTGCCGTCTGCGAATTGCCCTGCTGAATGTTCTGGAGACCGGAAAATTCAATTCCACCGGAAGAGTCTATCTTGTTTAAAAGGACGGATGCTGCGTTGTAGGCTTTTTGTGCATCTTCTATGTTGTGTTCTATTCCGCTAACGCCAATTTTAATTTTTGCGGAAATCTGTATGGAAAGAAGGGTAAAGAGTTCGCCCATAAGTTCATGCTGGATTTTTTCGGAAAAAGAATCCATGCCGCCGGATGCAAGCGGAAAGAATATTGTTACGCGGTTACCCATAAAGGAACCGATGATGCACCTGCACTTGGAAGAAAGGATTTCCCTTATCTTTTCGTAAACAGAGCCGCGGTTGTTGGGAGCCGTGTCGGGAACTTCCAGGCAGGCAAAGAAGTAGTCGCTGTCCGTAATTCCAAAGTAGTCAAGGTAGTCGGTAAAGTCAGTGTTGCCGTTGTTAAAGATGCAGGAATAGATAAAGTCGCTTTCCACCATGGGCGAGACAACGTTAAGTTTTTGGTGCAGCTTTATGGAATCCGTCTGCTTGCCGCGCTCATCGTCCACTGCGTTCATTGCGTCGCGCACCGTCTGGATTATAAGGTTGCGGTTAACAGGCTTTGTAAGGTACTTGAATGCCCCCATGTTGAGTGCCTGCTGGGCATACTGGAATTTGTCGTAGGCAGTAAGGATTATTACGATAATGTTGGGGTTCATCTGCTTTATAAGGCTTACTGCTTCAAGGCCGCTTATTCCGGGCATGCTAATGTCCATAAAAAGAATGTCTATGTTCTTGGAGCGCACTTCTTCCAGTGCCTTTGTACCGGAGTTTGCGGTAAAAATCTTTACCTGCTCGGCAAAGTTTTTGTTCAAAATCATGGTAAGAGAATCTGTCACAATTTTTTCGTCATCGGTCAATAAAATGTTATACACGGTTTTCTCCTATTTGAATTTGAGACGGTATCTTTATGTTGAACATAGTTCCGCTTCCGTCCGGGTTTTCTGATATGCTAAAAACGTCTGTGCGCTTAAAATAAATTTGCAGGCGGGAAATTACGTTTATAAGACCAGTTGAAACATGGGCCTTTTCCTGCATGTTTTTGTCCTGAACCAAGACGCCACCGCTTTCTTCCTGGGCAATCTTCATTACGCGTTCTTTTACGCCCTTGTCAAAGCCAATGCCGTTGTCGCTTATGGAAATTAGGATAAGGTCTTCCTGCTTTTTTACACTGATTGTAATGCGGCCATTTTCCGAGACACCGTTAAGGCCGTGCTTGATGCAGTTTTCTACGAGCGGCTGCAGAATCATGTTGGGCATTTTTACGCTTAGGGTTGACTCGTCAATGTCCTTTACAAATTCGTAGCGTTCCCCAAAGCGCACCTTCATAATGTAAATGTAGTTGTCCAGCATGCCAAGCTCTTCGCTGATTGTGGCATCGCTTCCGGGGTGCTGTATGTTGTAGCGCAAAAAGTCTGCAACCTGTTCCAAGAAGTAGCATGTCTTGTCCGCCCCTTCCATCATGGCAAGCTGTGCGCCAGTGTTCAGCGTGTTAAAGAGGAAGTGGGGCTTAATCTGGTCCTGGAGCGCTTTTAGGTGGGCATCCGTGTACAAGGCCCTCATTTCTATTTCTTTTTCCCTAAGCTCGTTTTCGTGCAGGGCTTTTTCCCATATAGTGTCTACGTATTCCCTTATGGAAATTATCATGCTGTCAAAGGCACGGCAGATGTTTCCTATTTCGTTCTTACGCTTGTTCTGGAATAGGGGAACGTCAAAGTCACGCTCGGCAACGCGGAGGGCAACGGAAGAAATTTGCTTTAGTGGCGTTGTTATGTGTGCAATGTGTATGTAGAGCAAAAGGGCTGTGTTCAGCAATATCATGATGACTGCAAAAATTGTGCGGTGGATAATCTGCTGGGTCTTTGCATTGCTCTGGTTGTAGTTTGCCGCATTCATCTTAAAGTAAAGCATGTTAAGGTTCATAATCTCGTCATACAAGAATGAATAGCAGTCCAGGGTTTTTATATAGTAAAGGTCGGCATCCTTTGAATTGTTTGCACGGCGGGCAGCAATGGCCTTGTTGCTTAGGGCAAAAAAAGAATCGGAAAGCATTTTTATTGTGTATTCTTTTTGCTCATTGTAGACGGTTGAAGGAACGCTCCTTAGTTTTTCTGCACCGCTTTCTGCGGCGGCTTCAAAGTGGTAGTACTTGTCTATGCTTTCAAAGGTTCTGTAGCTCATGTAGGATTCCATGGCGGCTTCCGTCTGCTCAAGGTTTGTAAGGTAGGCGTCCAGTTCCGCATTTGTACTGAATGAATTTCCTGTTTGCCACATAACGCCCATAACAAGGGTGGAAAGATAAAGCACAATAAAAAGCGTAAGTACAAAGCTTGCAAGAACGCTAAGCATGAGGCTTGTCCGAAGATTTAAATTCTTTAGAAAATTGTTCATTCCTTAACTTCCCGAAGCTTCCTGCCTTAGCACTTCTATTTCTGCGGAAACATAGCTGTTGGCATAGCCGTTGTTTATGTATTCAAAAAGTTCTTCCATGGCCTTTTGACCTATGTTGCGCGTCTTTACCGAAATTAGCTCGGTAACGATGTTCTTTTCAAAGTAGGAGTGGCAGTCGTCGCTGTCTCCAAAGCCAAGGATTTTAACCTTACCGGAAAGATTTAAGTCGCGGACGCTTTGTGCCGCAAGAATTGTGTTTTCTTCCGAAAGGGGAACCACAAGCTCAAGCCCTTCCTCTGATGCAAGCCTTTGCCTAAGGTAGTCTTCCTTGGAAAAGTTTGTTTCGCTTATGACGGTGATTGTTTTTATGATTATTTCCGGATGCTCGTTGGAGATGATGTTTATTAGGGTGTTCATCATCGTGCTGTAGCTTGAATTGTTGCCCTGGGCAGAAGTAAGGATAATGACCTTCTTGCTTTTTCCTATAAGCGAAATAATTTCGTTGGCGGTAATTTTGCCCAGCTCGGAAAAATTTACGCCTATAAATGAAAGCTGCTGCAAATTTGGCAGGTAGTTTCCTATTGTAATAAGGGGAATGGGGGTTCCGTTGCGGTTAACAGGTACTTGCAGTGGCTCGTTGCCGCTTATGTAGGCAATAACACCGTCTGCACTAAGGTATGAGGCATAGTCAAAAAGCGACTGCATTGGAATTTCCTGAGCCTTTGATTTTCCGGTGTAAACTTCCACCGCCGCATTGTAGTTTTCGGAAACATCCATTGCACCTTTGGCAACCTGGTTTAAGTAAGTGCCGTTGTCGCTTTTGCCAACGACAAGGATGTTGTATCCGCGGGAAGATGCCTGTGATTCCTGTGAATTTACCACGGATTTTAGGGACAAAAACTGAATTCCCAAAAAAACGGCAAAAATCAGGATTATTGCTATTAAAAGAGACTTTACCAGCGTATTCAGTATTTTTGAATTGAAATGCAGCATTGCCTTCCATTGTATCATATAAACACGGAAGTTTCAAAAGCGGTTTTTAAATCAACCTACGCCGCCATGGAGGGGCCCGCGCAAGCGGGTTGCGAAGCAATGGAGCGGGTAGGGCCCCGCGGAACCCCGGAACGGCGGTGGCGCAAAGGCATTTACGGTCGAGTTAGCCAAACAATAATATGGTAGAGCATGCAGGACTTCGTCCATAAAAGTACCGTCCAAATATTTAATTCAAAACAAATTCAAAATAAAATTTTTGGCAACTTATATGCCTTACTTGTTAAAATGAAAAAAAGGTGGCATAATAGATTTGAGGGGTATTTATGTCTAAAAAAAAGATTGATATACAGGAAGCTGTTGACCAGATTGCACAGACTGCGGAAGAATTGGGCGAAAAAGCAACTGAGGCCATAAAGACCCATCTTAATATTCCTTCATTTGGTGAACAAAGCGCGGACAGAAAGCAAATTCAGGAAGACATACGCACAGTTTTGCAGAGCCAGCGTGAATTTTTTGCCAGTGGCCAGACTTTACCCGTTGCATGGCGCATTGAGCAGCTAAAAAAACTCTATGATTCAATCAAAAAATACGAAAACGACATATATTCAGCCCTTAATGCAGATTTGCTAAAAAATCCCTTTGACTCTTATGCCACGGAAATAGGAATTGTCCTTTCCGAAATTTCCTATGCCCTTCGCAATGTGAAAAAGTGGGGAAAAATAAGGAAAATTTCCTCTAAATTCTTTATGTATCCTTCCAAGAGCAAGGTTTTTCCAGAGCCATTTGGAACTGTTCTTGTAATGTCTCCGTGGAACTATCCCTTCCAGCTTAGCCTTACGCCCCTTGTTAGTGCCATTGCGGCCGGAAACACGGTTGTTCTAAAAACCTCTGAATTTTCCAAGGCTACAAACCAGGTTATACGCCAGATTCTTTCTGAATGCTTTGAAAGCAACTATGTTACTGTAATAGAGGGCGGTTCCGTTGTAAACCAGCTTTTGCTGCACGAAAAGTTCAACTTTATTTTCTTTACCGGAAGCCAGACCGTTGGAAAAATCGTTATGGAAAGCGCGGCAAAATTCCTTACGCCGGTGTGCCTGGAACTTGGCGGAAAGAGCCCCTGTATTGTGGAAGCAAGTGCCAACATTCCTGCTGCGGCAAGGCGCATTGTCTGGGGAAAGCTTCTTAACGCAGGGCAAACTTGTGTTGCTCCAGATTATGTTCTTGTCCACGAAAGCAAAAAAGACGAATTCTTGGCGGCTGTTAACGCTGAAATAAACAGGCAATTTGGCGAAAATCCTTTGCAGAACGAAGAATACGGCAAGATTATAAACAAAAAGCACTTTAACCGCCTAATTTCCATTGCACCGGAAGCGCAGAACGACCTTGAGGCGGAAAAAATTGCGCCCACAATACTGGATTTGGGGCCACTTGGAGGGGAAAAGGCATCGCGCCATCCTTCCATGCAGGAAGAAATTTTTGGGCCTATAATGCCTGTCCTTACCTACGAAAATCTTGAAGATGTTATCTTGTACGTAAATTCCCGTCCTACACCGCTTGCCCTTTACCTCTTTGCAACGGAAAAGACCGTCTGCGAACGCGTAATAAAGCGTGTTCAGTTTGGCGGTGGCTGCATAAACGACGTAATTCTTCATATTGCAAACAACCGCATGCCATTTGGCGGCTTTGGAGAAAGCGGCATGGGCAGCTACCACGGCAAGGCTGGCTTTGATTGCTTTACCCACTACAAGAGCATGGTCTTCCAAAAGGAAAAGGGCGACTTTAACATCCGCATTACTCCGCATAAAAACCGCCTGTCTTTTGTTAGGAAGATATTAAAGTAGGGTTGACGGTACAATTTTTTCTTTTTCTTTCTCTTTTGGCAGCAGATTTTTGCTTTTGCTGTGCATCTTTTTAAAGAACCGTCTGCTTCTTTTATTACCCGCTTTCCGGGGTTCCGGCTTTCGCCTCCATTGCTTCGCAACGGCTTCGCCGCCCCTCCAATCGGGGCTGGGATGATGGGGGAGAGGATGTTGAGCAGATGTGGGACTTTGCTAACCTTGCAATGGAGCTGCTACAGTAAAACTTGTGTATGTTATTCCTAAAATTGTACCTGTAATTTTTACGCCTGTGCTTATATAAAAATTATTAGAGAGAGCAGATGCATTATTTCCTGTAATTAAAGTTGTTCCATAGTTAAGAGAAGAAGTTCCTGGTGTTATAACATTCAGATAAATTCCACCGCCTGAATTTGCATCATTGGAAGTTATTGTACCGCTTGTTAGAGTTAGGCTTCCAAACGAATATATACCGCCACCCAAAATAGTTGATGCAGGGTAGCCATTATCTTTTATTAAGCCACCCGTCATGGTCATTTCTCCGCCTGTATATACAAATACACCGCCACCCATAGAACTGCCGCCTGTAGTAGTAGAATAAGTATTGTTATCGCTTATGGTTCCATCGGATAAGGTCATTTTTCCAGATCCAGATATGTATATGCCTCCACCTTGTGCACAGCCAGTATCTCCTGAAGGGGACTTAGCAGAGTTTGCTTCTATTGAACCGCCGTCCATATTTACTATGCCGCCTGCATATATATATAGTCCACCACCGGCAGCAGATATTGTACTTGTTTGAGCAGAGTTATTCTTTATCTTGCCTGTTCCTCCAAAAGTTAGAGTTCCTTGTTTAATATAAATACCGCCACCGCCAATATAATCTATGGAAGAGGATTCTACCTTATTAAATTCAACGGAGCCTGCGTTAAAGGTTATTGAGCTGTTTTCACTAAAAATGCCGCCTCCGTAGGCAGTAGCTGTGTTGCGTTCAATTGTGCAGCCGCTTATTGTACAAGTTGCTTCTTTTGGGGTTGTAAAAGGAAAACTACCAACATATACACCACCACCGTAACTTGCGGTGTTTCCGAGGGCATCGCCTATTGTTCCGCCGGAAAGTACAAGGTTAAGGCCTCGGTTTGCAATTCCGCCGCCAAAAGTTGCTTCGTTTCTACTAATGCTGCCGCCAGACATTGTAAATGTTCCGGAAGAAGTTGATCCTATTGGCTCAAGTGCAACACCGCCACCATATCCGTATCCGTCTGTAAAATCAGCAATTACCTCATTCTGCGAGATTGTTCCGCCTTCCATAGTCATAGAGCCTCTGCACAAGACTCCTCCGCCATGTGGTATTTTTCCTGTGGTAGTGGATTTAGCTGTATTTAGTATAATCTTGCTGTCATCACCGGATAGTGTTAGAGAGCCTCCGTCATTTATAAAAATGCCGCCGCCACCAAATGTGCCTAGGGTTGTAGATTCGGCACTATTGCTTTGTATCGTAGAGTCCGTTATTTGTGCATTACAGCTGATACCTATGCAAATTCCTCCGCCAAGAATTGCCCTGTTGCCGCTTACGGTTGTGTTTTCCACTGTTAGGCTGGAAGCGTATTCGCTGTAAATACCACCACCCCATGAAGATGCTTGGCATCCACTTACCGTACAATTTTTGAGCGTCAAAGTTCCTGCGTTGTAAATACCACCGCCGTCTCCGTTGGTGTTGGTGCAGTTTGTTACAGTAACATGCTCTGCTTCTACTTCTGTTCCGTTTGCAATTGTTATTGGTCCGGCAATAGTTGAGCTTGCACCTAAGCCGTAAAATTCCAAGTTCCTAACTGTTGCATCACAGCTGAATTTTATGTTATATCCGCCACCATTTATTGTCTCTGTTGAAGTCGAAGTTGCTGCTACATTTCCTGCAAGTGTAAGATCCGGCAAACCTGTAATTTCAATGTTACGCGTTAATGTGATGGTGTCTTTAACATATATGCTGTATTCCCCATTTACAACTGCATAGCGTTCTGCCGCAACATCCAGGGATTTTTCTAGTGTTTCAAAGGGGTTTGAATTTGAGCCGTCGCCTGTAGTGTCGTTTGCTCCAGTACCGCCAACATAGATTATAAATCTTGCGGCGCTGTTCATTATTACTGTGCCTGAGGTAGCAACAAATTCAAGTGAATAGTCAGAGCCGTCTGGTGTGGTAAAGCAGGCTGCTTGTGTGGCCGTAGCGGAGCTTATAACGGTATCGCCAAAGCTAAACTCTGTTGAAAGACTGCCTGTTTTTAATTCAATTTGAATTTCATCCGTCGTAGAAAAAGTTGAGTCTAATTCCAAAGGATGTGCATTTGACTGCAAATAAATAGAACCGTCTATTGATGTTTCACCGCCAAGGGTTAAACTTCCTGCTGCAGAATTATAAATACTGTCGCCATTTACAGCTGCTGTGCAACTAGAAATTTCACAAGAGGTAAGAGAAACTGTTCCTGCATTATAAATACCGCCACCATATCCAAAGGAGCCAGTGGCGCTACAGTTTTTAATAACAAGTCCCTGTTCAGAAACAAGCTCTGCTCCGCTTCCAACATAAAAACCACCGCCAACACTAGCTGTACCGTTTTCTACCGTAGAATCATTTATTGTAAGTTTGGAACTTGAAAGATTAACATTAATTCCCCCCAGTCCGCTAAAATTCAAATTGGAAACTTCTGCCTCGCCGCTAATGGTAAGGGAATCGTGGCTAGAGCCGCCGCTAACTGTTACCGCAGAAGAACCCTCGCTTGTAATGGAAGCCTTTTTGCCGGAGTTTAATGTTGTTGAACCGCCAAGCGAAATGTTGTCTCTTACAAATATTTCAAATTCGGTGGTTGCCGCTGCTGATGAATTGTTTACAATGGTAACTGCCTGATTTAAGGTTTTTACCGGGTTAAAATAAGAGCCAGAGCCGGAAGCCGAGCCAGAAGAGCTTACGTAAATTGTTGTAAGTTCTGCATCTTCTAAAAGAGTGTCTGTTATTTGTATGTCTCCGCCAGATACATATACCGCGTCTTCAAAAGTGTCTGTGGTTAAATTTGAATATACGTTTACAACTTCGTTTATGCGGTAAAGGATTGCGCCAGAACAGTCTGTTCCTGAATAGAAAAGAAATTCAACCTTGTAGGAACCCGGATTTACATTTGCTTGTGACCAGAGCCAGTTGCTTGTTGTGTTTGTAGTTGTTGAAGTAATTCCGCTGGTTAAAGGATTTACCTTTATGCTCTGAATGTTTGTGTCAGAGTTGCAAGAAATGGTAAGGCCAATGCTTCCCTTTCCCGTGGAAGACGAACTAGCATAGTTCAAAACAAGGGGATCGCCTAGAGAGACGGAAGGAGAATCGCCTGAAAGGGGTACGCTAACAGCGCTCTTGGTTGCAAGTACCTTTGTACCCGATGAATCTTCGGCAGATGCGGTTAGTGCCCATGTGCCGCTTGTTAAGCTAATTGTAAAAGTTATTGTGTCGCCGTCAACAGTAATGCTTCCGCCAGAAGATGCCTCTGAACTGTTAAATTCTATTACAGAAGAGCCGGATGTTGCCTTTATTTTGTAAACAAGAGGCGTGGGGGCTGTAGGAAAAGCCGTGCGCCCAGAAGAATTGCTTTTAAAAGCGGAAGGTATTGCACCAGAAAATTTGATGGAACCGGACAAAAGAACACTTCTTTCTGAATTTGCAGAAAAAGCAGCGCCTCTTTCTTCCGGGGCAGAATCTGGCACAGAAAAAGAACATCCGATAAGCAAAGCCACAGCAGCAAGAGGAAGTAAAAATGTCTTCATAAAAATACAGCGCACTTTCATCCCTTTTCAATACTAATTATAGCATTTTTTAAGCTTTTTGGCTACAGAACTGTATTTTACTTTCTATATTATGTTATTCGGACAAAACACAGCTTTTATGATATAATTCATTTATGGCAAAAACATCGACAAAAAAAACGGCAAAATTATCATCTGCAACCATCGGATTTGAACAGCAGATTTGGGAGGCAGCCTGCGAACTTTGGGGACACATTCCCGCTGCAGATTACCGCAAAATCTTTACAGGACTTATCTTCTTAAAATACATCTCAACCGCCTTCGAAAAAAAATACGCAGAGCTGGTTGCAGAAGGCGACGGTTTTGAAGACGACCCGGACGCTTACGAAGCAGAAAACATCTTCTTTGTTCCGCCCGAAGCCCGCTGGTCAGAAATTGCCAAAGCTGCCCACACTCCGGAAATCGGCACAATCTTAGACAAAGCCATGATTGCCATAGAAGCCGACAACAAAAGCCTCAAAGGTGTCCTTCCAAAAAACTACGCCAACCCCGAGCTGGATAAGCGCGTACTTGGTAACGTAGTAGACGTGTTCACCAACATGGACATGAGCGACACCGAGGCAAGCAAAGACCTGCTGGGCCGCACCTACGAATACTGCATCGCACAGTTTGCTTCCTACGAAGGAGTAAAAGGTGGCGAGTTCTACACACCGGCAAGCGTAGTAAAAACAATCGTAAATATCTTAAAGCCTTCAGAAGGAAAACGCGTTTATGACCCTTGCTGCGGTTCGGGCGGAATGTTCGTTCAGTCCGTAAAGTTCATTCAGGAGCACGCAGGAAACAGAAGCAACATCTCGGTCTTCGGACAGGAAGCCAACGCCGACACCTGGAAAATGGCCAAGATGAACATGGCAATCCGCGGAATCGATGCAAACTTTGGCGACCACCCGGAAGACACCTTTTTCAACGACCTTCATTCAACGCAGAAGTTCGACTTCGTCATGGCAAATCCGCCCTTCAACTTAAGCAACTGGGGCCAGGATAAATTGCAGAACGACCCTCGCTGGGCATACGGACTTCCACCTGCAGGCAACGCAAACTACGCCTGGATAGAACACATGATCTACCACCTGGCTCCTAACGGAAAAATCGGCCTGGTACTTGCAAACGGCGCCCTTTCCACACAGACCTCCGGCGAAGGAGAAATCCGCCGTAAAATAATCGAAGCAGATTTAATAGAAGGAATTGTCGCCATGCCAACCCAGCTTTTCTACAGCGTAACAATTCCGGTAACCCTCTGGTTCATCACCCGCGGCAAAAAGCAGACCGGCAAAACCCTCTTCATAGATGCCCGCAACATGGGCCACATGGTAGACCGCAAGCACCGCGACTTCTCCGAAGAAGACATCGCCCGCCTTGCCGACACCTTCAACGCCTTCCAGAATGGCACCCTCGAAGATGTAAAAGGCTTCTGCGCAGTTGCCACCACAAAACAAATCGCCGACCAGGATTACATCCTCACTCCCGGCCGCTACGTTGGAATTGAGGAAAAAGAAGAGGACGACGAACCCTTCGCCGATAAAATGAACCGCCTTACCACCGAACTTGGCGGAATGTTCGCAAAGAGCCACGAGCTCGAAGAAGAGATAAAGAAAAATCTTGCAGGGATTGGGTTTAAGATTTAGGGCATTGTATGGGCGCTTCCTATAATACTTGACTTTCGACAATTTTGGAGTGGCACTCCAAATTAGTCGGAACTTAAGGCGGTTATTTCGCTGCCGGTTGAATATGTGTGATGGAGCATGGAGGAAATAATATGGCAGAAAACACACAGATAAAGCTTTTTGAAGATAAAAAGGTCCGCACGATTTGGGATGAGGAAGCCGAAGAATGGTATTTTTCGGTGGTGGATGTAGTTGCTGTGCTGACGGAAAGTCCGAATCCACGAAAGTATTGGAGTGTACTT
>Ga0256404_1000302_pt1 | contig 127840 bp, 126 predicted proteins | sample RumenRJG_01DNA_FD_185990 | JGI IMG/M metagenome (GOLD analysis project Ga0256404, IMG submission 185990) | Bovine rumen microbial communities from Lethbridge, Alberta, Canada - RJG_01 | ecosystem: Host-associated > Mammals > Digestive system > Stomach > Rumen | place: Canada: Alberta... | reverse complement strand
GAAACGGGCAAGTCCTTCAAACTCGACAAGAAGGACATGGAACAATTACAGGACATGGCAGCTGAGACATTGGAGATGGAACGAGGCCAGCGAAAGGCAGAAACAGGTCGTGAGCATCTGGAGCGTACTGACCTCATTATCCAGAAGCAGGAAGAGAAGAAGCAGAAGAACCAGAAGGAACTTGAAGAGCAGAAAGCTGAAATCGAAAAACTGGCACAGGCATCCATGTTCGATAAGCTCCTGAACAGTGGTCTTAGCCCGGCTGTCAGGAAGGCAATGGAGGATGAGCAAGCAGCCCATGAAGAAGAACTTCGCCAGGCCACGACAGCCCATGACAAGGATGGAGATCTCCTATATTGGGTGGCAGATGACAAGAACGACAAGCCTCTGACATGGGAAGAATATGCAAAGTGTCTTGAAGAAGAAAAGCAGGAACTAGCTGCCATGGCCCAAGCTGACAAGGAAGCGGCCGTTCAGAAAGCAAAGAGTGAGGCCAAACAGAATTATGATGCAGCCATAGCTAAAGTGAAGGCTGATTATGACCAGAAACTCGAGAGAGCCAGACTGGCCTACGATAAGAACGGCAATCCCATCATAAAGGATTTTGGCTTTGGGAATCGCCAGCAGATTACTAAGGTTGAGCGAATCGAGATGCTTGAAAAAGAACTGTCTGAAACCAAGAAAGCCAACAATGACCTGTTGGATAGGCTGAAAGTCCTGCGAGATCTTATCTTCGCGTTCTGCACCTTGAACTTCAAAAAGGTGGTTAAAATCGTATATGACCAGTGGAAGAAAGGCTTAAAGGAGTTCACCAAGGACTTGAAAGACATCATTCAGGAAGCCATGAGTGGAGAGAAAACGGAGAAAGGCAGACAGGGCTACGTCACTGACACGTTCCAGTTTGCTAAGATGATGGCCAAGACAGACCCGGACTGTAATCTTGATTTTGAAGACCTGAAGCCTCTCCATGAGGATGCCATGCGTATCGCTGATGGAACCTGGGACTCATACCATGAGAAAATCGAGAAGCGCGAAGAGCTCTTTAATGCGGCAGTCAAGGCTGTGATTGAGATGGGTAATTGTTCATTCCAGCGACACCTGAACCAAGAACAGGCTAATACTATCGAAGCCTTCCTTGCCTTCGATGGTGGCGACAGGAATCAGTTATGCGTGGACATCTGGAACAAAGCCAAACCTCAGGTTGAGTATTATTGGCAGGACGGTACCCTTAGTGCGCTCGAAGAACTGCGCACAAAAGAACTGTATGGTCAAAACTATAGTCATGGACGTGGGCGAGGTATGTAATATACGAATTGGGGCAATCTCGTTGCCCCAATTCCTTGACATGTCTTACTGCTCCTGTGTATTATCTTCAAACTTTTCTGGCCAGTAGTCTTCTGGCTGTGGATAGTCCAAAGGTATATAGCGGTGATTAAATGGTAAATCCATGGCATCTAACTCGTATGAGTGCTTATCCATCAGACCGTTTTCAATACTGTAGAGATAGATATTTTTAAGATAGTGAACCAGTATATAAATCGGTGGCCACCTCTTCTTGACAGTAAAGTACCACTCAAATAAATCCATCTTTCCCTTTGAGGAATTGCATTCCTTACAAACCATTATGATATTATCCATATCGTTACCTCCTCCCTTGCTTCTTGGAAAAACATGGTCTTTTGTGAGTTTGCTTGGCTCCATTTCTTTGCCACAATACCAACAGAAGTTATTATTCCTAATCTTCTCGACATTAGACTCAAAAAGGTCGTGAATGTTCCAACGTCCTTCCTTGTATGCCTTGAAAGCCTTTGCACGAATCATAAAGCAAAGTCTATCATACTTCGGCTTGTCCTCCTTCAATGCCACAAATAGCATTTGAAGGTTGGCATAGGCATAGTACAGATATTCGCCAAAGTTATGGAATTCAGGGTACTTCTTAGGCATGGGCTAAATCATCTTGACACAGTCTTCAGAAACAAGTTCTGACTTATCCTTTATTTTATTAGGAAGGCCTGGGCCTTGAATAATCTCGTCATTTTGCTCTTTCTGATATAGTTTCCCGTTAAGTTCAAGCAGGAACTGGAGAATGTCTACATCGTGACGCATTCCGTATGCATCACGAACCGCATTATCGAGTTTATTCTGAATCTCTGATACAGGATTATTTGGCGTATCATCCATGATGCGATATAGTTGGCGTAATGTCAACTGGCGTTCTTCCATGAACTCGTTACGCTTGTCACGTAGAGCCTTTGCCTGTTTAGCAACTTCCTCAATTTGCTTCTTTGTAGGATTTTGTGGCCAAGGAAAAGAATCAAATACCGTGTCTGACGTATATCGCCAATCGCCTTTTAATGTGGAGCATCGCGCCACAAACCATTCCCAGTGAACAACAGATTGGAGAATTCCAAATGAATAGTCATCATCAAGTGGAAATACTTGCAATGCTGCATTAGGATGAATCTTACTACTGATAAACTCAAATATTGGTCGTTTGGTCACACATGAGCAGGCAATATATCGGTCTATATCCTCAATGTGATCCATTAGTTCATTTCTAGACCTAAACAGCTTATACCATGTCTTGAATGCGCTCTGATGGTCTTTTTTCTCCTTATACTCTGGATTGATTTTCTTTGCATCTTCGTTCCTCTTTACCTCATCATCGGCTTTCTTTTTGAAAAGAGGATATACAAACTCATGTATGTGATTGTACAAATCCTTATAAGATGCGACTTCGAACACATCTTTTGCCTTACGGAAATCAATTACATATCGCTGTGGTTGCGAATGCATTTGCCCCAACAATTCTTCCCCAATAAGATACGGATGAATGACATCCTCGTTTTTCTTGTCTGCCAGGAATTTCTTTGCCTGCTCTTTTGTCAACAAGAAATACTTGTTTCCATGAGTCTGCCCTTGATAACAGGCACCAGAACGTCGGTTAATCTGAAGCACGTATGCCTTGGTTGCGTCAAACAGACTGAGAGCTGAATTAATATGATCAAGTTCATAATCTTCAAATGGAGAGTCGATGCTATCTCCGACTTGTATTGAAAGCACCTTCTTTCTCTTTTCTTCGCCTTTCTTCCATGTGGCTATTGACACATAGACAGCAGCATCACCAGACCAAACCTCTGTAGATACTGAGTCGAGAATGGTTCCCCCTTCTTCCACAATGTAGTCCAAACCTCCCATACGTGAATAGTTCTGTCGAATAGTATTCGTTCCTACAAGTCCCGCATACTGTCCTTCTTTCATTAGGGTGTGGGTTTTGCGTAGCCAGTAAACACAGAAATCCGCCCTACCCGGTACGTCTGGATATGCCCTCTTTACTTTATCGACATATGCCGCCCCCAGCTCTTCTATCATCTTGTTCTTTGATTGGAATGGCGGATTGCCTACTACCACATCGAAAGCAGGCCATTCGGAAAATAGGGCATCTTGTAGCAGAATGTTGTTATCCATATTCTCTAATGGCAGAGATTCGTCAAAGTCAAGAGAACTTCCATAAGCTGAGATACGCTTCAAGTAAGTTCTATTGCACAATTCCTTGGCAATCATCATTGTCATCTTTGCGACTTCAACAGCTATAGGTTGTACATCTATGCCAAAAAACTGGCTTGTTTTAATGACTGATGGAAAATTGAAATTGAAATTCCTACGCTGATGGCTTGGAAATTCAAAGAGTTTGTCAATGACCTGGCATTCCAGCTCCTTCATCTCTCGATAGGCCACAAAAAGGAAGTTACCGCAACCACACGCAGGGTCTAAGACTCTATATTCTCCCATCTGACGTCTCACTTCGTTCAACTTCTCAATGGTGTCGGCCTTCGCAATCTTTTCTTTCCATGGGCGAATGATGGTAGGTGTGATAACTCTCAGCATATCCACCTCGCTTGTAAAGTGCGCACCAAACTTATGGCGTTCTTTAGACCGCATGGTTCCCTCAAACAATGCTCCAAAGATAGAGGGATTTACTTTCGTCCAGTCTTTATCAGCCACCTCTTTCAAGACTTCCAGACAATGTTGGTCAAGTATAACTGGATCTATCTCTTTGAACAATCCACCATTAAAATAGCGGATGTCCTTTAGTTTTCCTGCACGCGCTGGAACGGGATTCGCCATCTGACGGAACAGATTTCCGATTTCATCGTATGCGTCACACTTGCCATCCAAGCAGTCCTGAATAATTTGGGTGAAGAAACCTTTTGGCAACAATTCAACATCTTCGGAAAACAAAGCCAAAACACATTGAAGTATGAAATGCTGTGTTCGCTCCTTGTCTTCTTGTTTGTCAATAGTGAGATATTGATATAATTCGCCTATCAGTCGAGCTGCATCTTTTGATATGTCCTCTGTGTTGTTTTTGAACAAAGGGGCTTTACCCTCCAAGAATGACAAGCAAGTATAGCGTTCTGGAAGTTCATCAAGAGTTACTTCGTCAACCTTGTTGAATTCGTCATAGATGATAAACTTGTCAAAATTGCAAAGGACAATATAGCGTGGTTTCCTGCATCCAGGGCCTATATCCCTTGATGGAACTAAGTTCATCCAATAATCGCGAGCCTGTGGAAAATGAGACTCCAAGTTCTTGATGTCTTTTCTCTTCATTTCTATCAAGACTCCATCTTTTCCAGCAGGACTCCAAAGACAATCTATGAACTTGGTCTTTTCTGTTTCAGATTCCTTTACTCTAACTTCAAGATTCCCATCAGCCTCGAAGATTCCTTTATGACCAAAGGCACGAAATAGACGATCACAGAACAACTGAGCTTGTCCTTTCTCGTCACCTACTAAGTTGTCCTTAACATACGAAACGAACTCATCAACATCTTCCTTTCTCATTTGTTTTCCTCCTCGTCCTGAATAAAACCAATTTTACGTCTCGGCTTCTGCTCACGCTTGCCAGCCTGTAACTCAGCGAGAGCAAGTGTAATGTTGTCAAGCTGCATACGAGTGCTCTCGTTGATTTCATTTTGATCATGCAGAATATCCTCAATGTCGAGTTTCAGTTCTTCAAAGTCCTTACGCAATTGAGCTATATCGGCATTTGGATTTGCCACTGGTAGAGAAACTGCCAAATGGCGGAACTCCACAAATGCCCTCATAATCTCTCGATTAACGCTGATAGCAGTTTCTGATTTCAAAACGCTACTGAGCATAGCGACTCCCAGTTCAGTAAAGGCATAGGGAAGATACTTGATGTTAGAACCACGTCCTTTGTTCATGGTCACAATTTGTGACCTTGAAGACGTAGAATCTTCCAAGAGTCCCTTGTTTGCGGGACTTTCCAAGGTCACAATTTGCGACCTTGAACGTGCTAACTCCGCTTCGTCCTTTGTTAGACGAAACATGAAGTCATCACCTTCAAAACGCTTTGAGTTTCGTTTAACGGCCTGATTAAGGGCTTTAGTTTCCACACCATACATGGCAGCTAAGTCCTTATCAAGCATCACTCGCTGACCTCGTATCTCGTATATCTTGCTTTGAATAGTCTGTATCTCGCTCATTCTGATGAAATCCTTTTAGATTGCAAAGATACGAAGAATTTACGAATAATCAGAGATTCCTCGGTAAAAATACACATTATTTAAAAGAATGAGCATCCTATCTATCACCAGGACATCATCCGATATTTGATTTACAATAGCCACATAATCCCTTTTTATTGCTAAAATCTGCATGACCTTTCGCATCTTTCATTATACAATGAACACTATCTTTTGGGCAATGTGGATAGTCATAGAAAGTGTGTATAAACTCATGTGTTACCACTTTCCATAAATTACGTTTATTATGTCTTAGTCTAAAGTCAGAAGCGACACATGCTTTATATGCTGATATGCTTGATCCAAGCACGCCCCAGTCCACGACTCCATTCTTTAGTTTCTGACAGATATCGCGATGAGTAAGTCCGATGTAGATATTGTGTTTGTCTGCATTGCCTTTCAAATCGTCAATTAACTTATCAATTCTGTATTTCTTCCTCGTTTCTCCCAAGAAGGAATCTGATAGCGGCTTGTTGGGTAGTACCTCAACAGTAAAAGCACCATCCAAAATCTCCGCTAAGTGTTTATCGAGATCCGCTTTCAGTTTATTAGTTTCTTTCTGGGTGAAATTATCATACGGTTGGAGATATATTTTTGCATGATAGCAGCAATCACCAATTTCACCATGCGATTGTTGTTTGGGCAGTAGCCCATAAAGGAAATAGACAATGATGCAGCATATACATATGACAGCAATCGATGTAACTATAATACTTTTCCTCATCTTTCAAGTTCTTTTATCGGGTTAATATAGAAAGCTATTTGCTTGGGTTCCCATCTCCAGTCACCTTGGGGAATAATGCTGGAGATGCTATAGTGTAGATGATACGGTTTGCCTTTTGCGTTACCTGTATTGCCGACTTTGCCGATAATAGACTTCTGAGTGACGATAGCCCCAACATGAGTGTCAATCTCGCTGAGGTGAGCATAGTAGTGGAAGCGTAGTCCAGAACTGAATATCAGGATGCAGTTTCCGCCTACCCCCAAGTTGTGAGCTGTAGCAACTACGATACCGCCGATTGCCGGATGAACATTCGTACCTTTCTTAGCGAATATATCTATTCCTGCATGTCGATGGTCACCCCAAGGATGCCAGAATGATTTCGGATTATAGCTTTCCTTGCCACACCCCTCCACAGGATTCTGGATTTTAGTCGGTAATAGCATGTTAAATGCAAATAACGAAGCTAAGCCAATAATTGCAATCTTCTTTTTCTTCATTGCACCTTAAAGTAAATCACATCAGGATGCTCACCAAATATGAAGTGTACTACATTGCAGAGCCAAACGTCATGTTTAAATTCTGATAGGTTTTCTACTTGGTACGTCCCTCCGATTTCATCATGTGCCACTAACCTCAAGATAATCGAATCGCCTCCAGAATCTTCGAGATTAACGTCAACAGTAACATACAATCCATCCTCTGTTAGAAAGTCAAGAAACGTATCAGCACCATCTACCATTTCTAAGTCTTCCTGGTCACCATCATAGTTGGGCAGAACTACAAACCATCTGCCGTCTTCCCATTTCTCAAAAGTCAATTCCATCTTACTTCAATTTTGATTCTTTTTTAAACGAGCGTAAACTCCCAGTACAAACATTATAAGAAAAGTAGTACCAAAGGTGGTTGATGCGTCTTGCCACGTCTTATCCAAGCCCACCAAATAGAACAATAGTGAAACTATAGCAGCAACGATGGTACAAAGCAGGATTTCTATTAGATATTGTTTCATAAAATCTATTTTCTCAATTTTAGTTCGACATATATCTGGCTGAGTTGATCGGGGGTGTGGTCAATCTTGGCGAGATTGTTCCTCGCTGGTGACAACCGTTTTCACCATATCTGTCTCCCTGAAAGTCCATCCCATCTTCGCAAGCATCTTCTTGAAGAAACTGACCTTGTGGTTGGGATCATAACCATAGAAATCTACAATATTGAAGATAATATCATCATCCACTCCATTCTCAAGAAAATCTTTCATCATATCATCTGCGTAATTATCATATGATTGAGCGTAGCAGACATCAGATTTCTCATCAAAGAGCATATCGCGCTCACTATCATCTAATTCTTCTTCAAATATTGTATCCTCGTCATCAAATTCAAAGACATCAATATCATTCCATATCAAGAATGAGTGTCCATCTGTAGGATTATGCCAGAGAGATACGTCATGGATAGTCATCGCATAATGCACAGTCAAACCACAATTACAGGCAAATGTATAGTCAAAGCTAAGTTTGTATACCATCTTCTGGTCATCCCAGACAAACTGAGTGTTTGAAATCTTGTCATTGTTCTTGTCAATTGTAAGTTTCATAATTTTGTTTATTTAATTGGTAAACGTAAAACTTATACTGCATAATTATTAAAAAATCTCTTTATTTAGGAAATGATACGAACCCGTTAGTTATAACTAATATTGCGTTCTTTTCGAGCATGTCGATTGTCTTGTTGATGACTTCGCAGATTTTTGCTCCTGCACTTGAGAAACCCAATTTCCTTGCTGCTATGGTAGGTATTTTGTCCTTTGGGAGAGAGAATTCTTCCTCTATCACTTCTTTAATAGCATTTGCGATTTCTATCGTTGGAATCTCTGTGATACTGCGTGGAGAAGGTGCCCTATATCCTTTAAAGTCTTTGGCACTTTCCTCATCTAGCCAAACATCATTTACATCACTTGCAGAAAGCGAATCCAGATATAGATCTGACAAAGCAAATGAAACTGCCCTCTGGATATTTGCACCTGCATGTCCAAAGCCAAGGGCTCTTGCTAAACGCTTACACAGGTAACTCTCTGTAGCAGGTTGCTCGTCTTTAAGGATACGTTTGATGATTTGAGCATTCTTCTCATCATAGGGATTAAATGAGTCCTTATCTACAGAAATAACTTCAATCTCACATTCGTGATATGATTCCTGAGCCTTATTTCTGGATAAGTTTTCTGTTATGCCAGCATCTTTGATCTTTTCTGCATCAAAGACATAAGACGCAACTTCTTCTACCTCTACGTTTTCAGCTTCACCAGACTCAGCAGTCTTAAGTTCTTTAAGAATCTGTTCCAAAGTTCTGTCCCGGTTATCATACCAGTCAATAGAGTATACTCTCATCACCTTCCAATTGAGCATGCGCAGGATGCTGGGCTGTAAAATCTCTCTGTCTCTTGTCGTTTTTGTCTCATAGTATGATACTCCATCGCATAATATGCCAAGAATGAATCTTTCTGGATGTTCTTTGGATGCTACCGCTATGTCGACTTTGAAATTCGACCTTCCGACGAATGATTCTGTCACATAGCCTTTTCGCGCCAGGGCATCACAGATCTGTTCAACCATTACATTGACATCCGATATATGAGGGGTGCTGGATAAGAATGGCAGTTTACCTGTCTCTGCAAACTCGAGGAAAGCCTTCAGACCTTCCACACCTTTCGCATTCGAGCGTTTCAAGTCAATTTGACTGGACTTCAAGGTTGAGAAGATCATCATCTCATAACGGGCTCGTGATACGGCGACATTCAGGCGTCGTTCTCCTCCTGCATTATTGAGAGGGCCGAAGTTCATGGATACCTTTCCATTCTTATCAGAGCCATAGCCGATAGAGAAGAGGATGACGTCGCGCTCATCACCCTGTACATTTTCAAGGTTCTTGACGAAGATAGGCTCTTTGCCGCTCATGGCAATCTCTTTCAACTTTGGATTCTTGTCAAGAGCTTCAAGTAAATCATCCTCTATCAGGTCTCCCTGAACCCTGCTAAAAGCAACAACGCCAATACTATACTTCTGAAGTTCCTCATCAGATAGTCTCCGGATAATCTCGTTTACGATAGCCTTCGACTCCTCATGATTACTGCGGGTTCTGCCTTTATCATAGACACCGTCGATAGGGACTAGTGTCACCTTGGTTATATGGTCATCAACAGACGGGAATGTCAGCAGGTTGTTATCATAATACTGTGAATTGCTAAATGCTATCAGACTCTCGTGTTTACTGCGGTAATGCCAGTTCAGCTGATGCTCACATAAAGATAGCGTGATACAATCGTCGAGGATACTATCCATGTCATCTATGTATGCCTCTTCCTCATCTACCGGGTTGGTTGTGAAGAAACTGGTAGGTGGCATCTGCTTACTGTCGCCAACCACAACAAGTGCCTTGCCTCGGGCAATGGCTCCAACAGCCTCGCTGGTTGGCATCTGTGAGGCCTCGTCAAAGATGACCAAATCAAACTTTTCAGCATTCATGTCGATGTACTGTGCCACAGAAATGGGACTCATCAGCATACATGGACAGAGTCTTGGCAGCAATGTCGGAATACTGTCGATAATAGATCGGATGGAGCTGCCTCTTCCACCGTTAGCTATATTTCTTTTCAGGATACTGATCTCTGATCCGTCTGCAATGGCTGCAGATGTAGCGGGAACTCTTGAGGCCAGCTTGCTGTAGAGTTCTTCCTTGCTAAGCTCCTGGAATGTGGCAGTATCACGTTTATACTTTTCTATTTTCTGGCGGAATTTTAGTCCATTGAACATCCTGAGCTGCTCGTTCGTATCTATCGTTGTCTCAATGAGAATGTGATATATTCCTTTTAGGTACCGGCTCATTGCTTCTTGAGGGGCTACGCCCTCCTCAATAAGGCTAATAACAGGCAGAATACCCAGTTGCTGTAATTCACGTTTTTTATCTACCCAGTGATACCAGTCTTTGATCTTATGATAGCTGTCAAGCCAGTTATTTATATGGCTTATTATATGATCAATGCTTATCGGGTTGATTGTCAACTCATTCAGTTTATCGGAAAAGTCGGTTAGTTTCTCATTGACAGATGTAAGCGCATTTGCCTGATAAAGGAATTCTTGTCTTCTACCGGTTTTCTGGTTGCCCAGGTATTTGATATAGGCCTCATAACGATCCTGGTGACTGAATCCGTTGACATGGGCGTATGAGTACAACTCTCTTTCCTGGTTTTTTAGGCTCTTCTTGATATTCTGATAGTTTCCAACAAGTTTCAACATGCTCTCAACGCCAGACTCAAATATCTGGCCATAGACCTGTAAGGATTTCAAGAATCTCTTCTTTGCGAAATAGCGCGATAGGAACCACTTGCCATTCACTTCTTCCCATTCTCTTGTGTAGGCTTCGACATCTATTTTCAGAATGTCTTCATCATACGATGACAAAATGCTCTCATACAGTTCGTCTTTCTCTCTTTCTGTGGAAATGCTGTCTGCGAACATTTTTAGCCACTGAAGATCGTTTCCAGTCTTCAGATCAATGAAGAGTGTTGAGTTCAATTTCTCTAAAAGGGTGTCATATTTATTCTTCTGGCCCTTGAACTCCTTAAGAATCGTACAGATGGCATCTAATCTCTCCTGCCTGTTATCAACAGGTTCCAATCCATATAGTGCATGCTGGCTTGGCTGACCAACAATATCGAGGATTGTCTTAATAGGCTCTACCTGTTCCCTGCATTGGGCTATAAAGTCAGCAGTAATCTGCTCAATGGCAGGAAGCTGATCACTAATCTCATCTTCACGAATGGAGATATACTCAGAGATACAGTCATACAGGCTCAGACCACTGGAAGACTTGATGTGTAGAGCCTCCATATAACTGATTAGTTCCTTACGTTCATTAAACAGTTCCTCAGAGCGTTGCGCGTATTTTTCAGGTGAATTGATCTTAGTCACTTTCAAGACTTCGTCCATCTGCTCGAGGAAATGCTTTTTGGTAGCCTTGTTTGAGTGCAGTTCCAGACAGAACGGGGCAAGACCAATCTTCTCAAGTCTTGATTGCACAACAGACAATGCCGCCATCTTCTCTGCAACGAACAATACCCTTTTGCCCTGATACAGCGCATTGGCAATCATATTTGTGATTGTTTGAGATTTTCCCGTTCCAGGAGGTCCATGTAGGATGAAACTTCTGCCTCGACCAGACTCCACGATAGCCTCCATTTGTGAAGAGTCAACATCCAAGGGTATAGCAAAATCCATCGGAGAGCTCTCTCTATCAATATCCCTTGCATCAACGGCATTTTCTATTAATCCCTGCTTGTCCTGTTTGTCTATTAGTGATGCCACCACAATATTTTCTTTCAACTTTTCTGCATTTGAATGAATATCGTTCCACATAACGAATTTATTGAAAGAGAACAAGCCCAGCACGCACTCTTCGATGACATTCCATTTCTTCTGTTCAATGATGGCTCTGCGGAAACAGGTAAAGACAAGTTTTACATCTACACCGCTCTCATCTTTCGGCAATTCTTTCAGCACATCGAGTTTGATGCTGAAATTCTGTTTGAGCAACTGTACCAATGTGATATTAAGCATAATGTCCTCATCACGTTTACGGATGATATAGCTATTGCCGCTCCTGCGTATAATGTCTACTGGCAGCAGAAGGATGGGAGCAAAACGAGGTTGTTCGCTTTTATCCGTTTCATACCATTTTAGCATGCCCAATGCCAGGAATAGACTGTTGGCCCCATTCTCTTCCAATGAAGTTCGGGCAGTTCTATAGACCTGTTTCAAGTCATCCTTTAGTTCTGTGTCAGTCAGATACGAGGCAATCTTATGATCGCGAATCAGTTCAGAAACATAGGTTTGATATTCTATTGCCTGCAGGCTTGAGTCATACATGCCTTCAGCATTGGGTTTCAATTTCTTCCCTGGAAATGGTTTGATGGCAAAGTCTTCGCCTGCTTGGAGATGTTCCTCCAGATGCTCTATTTCAAACGATACGAATGGGATGACCTTACTGCCAAGTCTGGTATTCAGCAGATTGTTGCGCAAAGTAAAGTCAAGGAGCTTGCGTTCCCAGATCATCTGTTTGGTCGTTGATTTCCCCTCATCTTCCAATCTGAGATCGTAATGGTTGAGAGACCTGATGGCTTCTGTGGCATTCTGATGCTCTATACCTTCGTTTTCAATAGTCCATGTGCCATCTTTCTCAATGCGCTGAGGCAGAGGCCTGATGTTTCCAAGCCTGCAACGATGAATGTCTACGAAATAGAGGAATTGGTATTCATCCTTCATCCTCTGTATGGCACTACTTACAGCTTCTTCAAAATCGATACTCTCAGAGGCTGTGATAGATGTCGATTCTAACAATACCACATCGTTGTTGCCATCTGCGGTTTCTTTTATCAAGTAACTTGCATCATCACACACCATCTGATTGGAAACATTCGGAGTTAGCCATGCCCCCACCATCGCATGTCCTTCCAATATCAGGATGATAGGATAGATGCCTATTCCCTCAAGGCAGGAAGCCACCAACAGACTCAGATCAAGACTGGTCCCCATCTTTTCATTGAGCACTCTGTCCGCAAGACGAACGCGCAGTCCGTTTCTCTCGAAGCTGGCAGGTGGTGCAGAATAGATGATGCCTTCAGATCGTAGGGCTTCATATACGGCTGCTACCTGAGCCCTAACTCTATTCCTGTCTTGTGTCTGATATTCATCAAAAGCAGCAGAGCCTGTCCATTTTTCCAGGAACTTGGCTGCTGAAAGCTTGATTCTTGAAAGCAAAGGGTTGTTAGGTACGACAAATGCTGCAATATGTTCAGGAAAGACATTACTACCAGCCCATTCCTCAAATGACAATAGCGTGATGGGATATTCTTTCTCATAAAGGATTACCTCCATACTTTTAACTACAAGCAGGAAAGTTGTTTTCACTGCCTCTGTAATCTCACATAGAATACGATAATCGGGCTCAATCTTAATGGAGTTCACTTGTACGGATTGCCTTTTTTTCAATAATTCAAACCGACAGCTGCCATCCTTGATATACTGACCGCTTATTTCCACAGAAAGCCCATGCCAGTCTTCGGTATCACAATTTTCCAAAACAAGTGAATTACAAACATTAATGCCGCTATTCATTATTGCATAGTTTATACGTGGCAGATAATCTATTTTGACACTAATACTATTGTTTGATTCTGATGTTTGACCTGTCTTTCTCATTTTCTTCAGATTCGCTATTGTTTAATGTATATCTTCGATACGATGATGACCTTATTGCTCATTGCGAAACGTTTTCTTCTTTACCCTTCAGTTTGACAAGTTCTGAATCCACGTAATGGCGCACTTGGAAGATTTGGCCAAGTATAGACTGTAGGTATCCCTCGATGTCAGGAATCTGGCTGATAAACAGGAAGTGCTTCTTACTGTGTACATGAAAAGTACTCCCTGCTTCGTTGACAGAATAAACCACATTGACGTTATATCTGATATTAGCATCGTTGATGACTCGCTTCACTCTCGACAACGCATCAATGTCATACAGCTCATATTCGTCCCAATACAAATACCACACCACAACAAACGGACAGTCGTTCTCAGCATCTGCAGAAAAGTTGCCTCCCTGCCACTTAAAGCTAACCTGGTTGTCCTCCTCGTCAATTTCATACTGGCACCCCATCTTTGTCAGGATTTCCAGAAATAAGTCACGTGTTCCTTTTGTCTCTTCCATCGTCATTCCTTTTTGTTCTAATGCCTGGTCATACATTTGCCTTACAGCAGCATCTTGGGCCATTTGCACCTCATGCTGCCTTACCTCTTCTTCGTTCTTTTCTTCCTGCCATTCCAAAATTTTGGAAATAATAGTCCAAAGAATCACGGCACCAATTACACCAACAACTGCCATTTCTTTCTATTCTAGTTTACCTACCAGCCATCCAGTTAAAAATATACGGTACCATACAGAGTTGTGTATGCCTTATAGTTGAAGTTATCTCGGATTTCTTCTGAATCCCAAGCACCAACCTCACTGGCCTTATTACTACAGTTGCTCCATCCATATTGGGTCTTGGTACTAAGCAATCTTACCTCTTCACCAATCACTCCGACTCTGATGGGTGTAGAATACCAGTCATTCCCTTTCTTGTAATAACCCCTTAATGTCATTTCCTGCATCTTTGTCTTTGCTTGTTGTCTTTGCTGATAGGGATTTCCATATACAGGCTCATAGATGGTGAAAGGTGTACCATAGCCAGGACTTGGGGTATAAGAGGTACGAGGGACCTCAACTGGCTGATAAACCGTAAACTGTGCTGATGCTGTTAATGAAACGACAATCATGCTACAAATGAACAATAACTTCTTCATACTTCTCAATTTTTAAGTTCGACATATTTTCTGATGCAAAGATAATCAAGAAATACTAAATAAACAGCAACAACCCCACCATCTTGTATGAAGTAGTGGGGTTGTTGTACGAAACGCTTTGCCTTAATGTTTTATTTCCATCCGGCTATGCTATTGTATGGTGAGTGCTGGACCACTTCTTCTTTATCACATATTGGTCTAACAGCAAGACCCATATATACGTCCATTCTTGTACTAATAATGTCATTATTCTTTTTCCTATCACAATAGTAATAATAGGCAGCAGTAACATCATAATCAACCAATTCACCAGTCCAATAACAACCAATATTGATATTGGATATTTGATTCCCATCTCTCACACCAGTCATGGGAAGGAAAATACTGTTTCCATTGATTCCTTCAACTCGATACCCCTCAACGCCTTCATTACTTTCAAATGTCCATTTACACTTAGTCACCAATTCCTTCCATTGCTCCCTATTGGGTATTCTCCAATTCTTTCCCCAATATGTTGTTGCTATGTCATATTTGGTGCCCGAAATGTTATGTGGAACAGAAATAAACATTCCTCCCTTTTTATCTAAATAATCGTCAGAATTTGTCGAAGTCATTTTTCCTGTAGAATCTCCCCATCCGTATAGACCACCATTAGGATCATTTTGATTCGCTCCAACATTGCAGTTTGCCCATAATACACTTAGACCCAAATCAATAGCTTGGACATTATTCTCGTCAACATAACTCCCATGGGTTTGTTTTAGTGATTGTGGCTTATCTGCCAATAGAGTTTCTTCAGAGTCAATCGGAAGTTGTGAGGCCAAGAAAGTTTCTTCGCTTTTCGATAGAGTATTGGGAGATTCTTGTACTATGGCATTGGGGTTGTTCATCTCTTCAATGATTTCACCAACGCTCTGCGGTCTCGCCTTTCTCTTGGGCTGCATCATCCACACAACCAGCTTGCGCATGTCCTCGGAAATGCTGGTTGGAAAATCAAAAGCATCTTCTTCGTCCTCCTCAATGTCTATTGCCATTGGTGGCTTTTTGTTTGTAAGCAAATTATATACTGTTGCTCCCAAGGCATAGATATCAGTCCAAGGGCCAAAACGGTCATACATCTGGCCAATTTGTTCATTTGGTGCATAACCTGGGGTATAACAGAGCGCAGTAGATGTTGTCATGCTGCCATTAGCACGAATCTGCTTGCTTGCGCCAAAGTCTATGAGATAGGCATTTCCGTCTTTGTCTATCATGATATTACCAGGCTTCAAATCAAGGTGCCAAATCTCGTTCTGATGGACTTCTTTCAGTGCATCGAGTATTTGAGTTATGATGTTCCTTACTTCTGTTTCAGAGAAAGGCAGTCCTGTTCGCTTCATCTTTTCAGCCAATGACTCTCCATCAATATAGTCCATGACATAATAGGCAGTACCATTTTCTTCAAACAGGTCGTGAACTTTCACAATATGCTCATTCTTCAACTTGCGTAAACGACGAGCTTCCTTTTTGAACTTTTCACGCTGCTCTTCAAACTGGCCGACGTTATCTGCGTTACTCACACTGACAGCACAAGTCGTTTCATCTCGTTCCGTCACACCTTTCATAAAGAACTCCTTAATGGCAACAGTCTCTTCAAACTCTGTGTTATAGCCAACATACGTATTGCCAAAGCCTCCTTGCCCCAGCACACGCTCTATTCTGTATTTCCCACCTTGCAAAGTGGTGTTTGGTTGTAGATGTTGCATAATCTTTACTTATATACAGGTCGAATTGATAAATAATCACATCTTTCTGTGTTGTATCGTCCTTGAAAGTCTTCATTAAATTGGAAGGATTTAGCAAAACCTTCTTCACGTCTATAAAGTTCACCAGACCAATAAAACCCTTCTTCACCTATTCCCCAATCATTACCGCTAGGCCTCTTTGTTCCACCTGCAGGTAAGAATATACTGTTGCCATTATTCCCTGTAATTTCGAAACCTAACTGACCATCAAGTGTCGTCCATGTCCATTTACAATTTGATACCAACTCCTCAAAATCCTCGTATTTTGGTAGTCTCCAATTATCCCCCAGTGTGATGTGTGCCACGTCGTTGTTAGTACCACATAAATTATATTTGCCTGCTTTATTGTACAGGGTATAGTCTTCATCAAAACTCTCAAAAGGCTTTGTACCCCCCCACGCGTAGTAGTCGCCTACATCAGAAACTTTTGACGCACCTAAATTTTTGTTAGCCCATTTTATTCCGCTTGGCAAACCAAGGTCAACAGGTATAATATTACTATTCACCTCATCTTCTTGCTCATTGGGGACATTATCAGTATTACTTTGTTCTTCATTTATCGTATTATTTGCACTTTCAACCTCCGAAATAGTCTCTTTACTGTTATCACAATATTTAATACCAATAAAAGCTGATACTATCCATAATGCTGTAATTATCCAATATTTCCATTTGTTTAATAAAGAATCTTCTTCATAATAAACTAAAGGCTCCTCTTTTTGCTCTCGTGGCGTTTCGTTATGTTTCTCTATTATTTTTCCTTTTTCAGATAAAACTATTGTTTCTTCTTCATCTATAAAATTGCCATCTGGATTATGTTCCAATTTCACTTTTCCCTTTTTATCTCTTTTTGATTGAAGAGGTGCAACAATTGTTTCTTCTGAATAACCAGTTTCATTGACCTGAGGAGTCCGATGACGCAATGGTGTATTCTCTTTTTTACTATTTTTCTTGTTTAAAAAATCAATAACACTATTAACATTTTGTGGCCGTTGCAAGCGATTAGTACTCATCATCCACAGAACAACATGCCTCATTTCTTCGCTTGTTGAAGCAGGGAATGGCAGAGCATCATGCTTATCATCGCTCAAATCATCATCAATATCAGATGGCATTGGTGGACGATTTTTTGTCAGGAGATTATATAACGTAGCACCAAGAGCGTAGATGTCTGTCCAAGGACCAAACTTGTCATAGTTCTGTTCCATCTGTTCCCTTGGAGCATAACCATTCGTATAGCTAATGGCAGTACTTGTTGTTGCTCCACCTTTCTGAGAATTCAACTGCTTTGATGCTCCGAAATCAATTAGTTTCACGTTGTTTTCTTTGTCGAGCATGATATTGGCAGGCTTAATGTCTAAATGCCACATGCCAGCATCATGCACTGCTTTCAGTGCGTCTAACAACTGGAGGAATATTTCACGCACTTTTCGTTCTGCTATAGGTTTGCCCGTACGCTTCAGTCTTTGTGAAAGATTCTCTCCCTCCACAAAATCCATTACGTAGTAGGCTGTACCATTCTCCTCAAACAGATCGTGAACCTTTACAATGTGGGGATTATCTAACTTGCGAATACGTTGCGCCTCTTTTTTAAACTTCTCACGTTGTTCTTCAAATTGGCGCACATTATCCGCATTACTCACACTAACAGCACAAGTTGTTTCATCTCGTTCTGTTACACCCTTCATGAAGAATTCCTTGATGGCTACTGTCTCTTCAAACTCTGTATTGTAACCAATATACGTATTGCCGAAGCCTCCTTGCCCCAGCACACGCTCTATTCTATATTTTCCACCTCGTAAAGTGGTATTTGGTTGTAGGTGTTGCATTTTAATAGTAATAATCATCAACGACAACAGAATCAACAACGTCTTCTACATATGTTGAATCATCAGCATAGGCATTCGCAAATTCCTCCAGTGCATTACCAAGATTCTCCCATTCTTTTGCAGATGGCTGATTATCCCATTTGCCATTAAGCACTTCTCGTATTTCATCTGTTGAGATTCTAAATGACATTCTTTTGCCAGTCTGTAATTCATGATACTCATACTCCGCTCCTTGATTACAATCTATTAAAGCTTGATAGAACTGTCTATTTCTCTCACCCATCATCCCACCTTTTAAACTATTTGCCATCTGGGACAAAGTTATGTATTTCATAAAACTTATAGCAGATTCCATATTTTGCCCAGTTTCTGCATCATTCACTTCGTATTTGTATTTAAGGGCATCAGAAGTCAAAGACAAGCCTACCAACTTTGTCGTATTGTCTATCGCCACAGGTAGTTTAACTTTAGTACCTATATACATAGTGACTATCAATTTCTGTTGGTCAGTCATGTTTGAGTATTTTTCTGCATAAGTTTTCAAATCATTAGGCGTAACTTCAAGTACAATCTTTTCTCCGGTTTGCATTCCAACAAAAACAGATCGAAAATTCACTCCAGCAGAGATTATTTTTTCTACCAGTTTGTCATTTGATCCCTTGGAAAAACTCATACCAAGCATCTCTTTTAATTCTTGCTGATGGTTTGACAAAGAAGAAACTGGAGCAAATGACTCATTGCTAGTAAATTTCATTTCTACAACTTCACCATCAAACGTAATACTATTAACCGAACCGATATCGCCTAAGGGCAATGGACATTCACTGTTCATTTTTTCGACTAGGCTTTTCAGCTCTTTCTTTTGTTCATCGCAGGAAGCGAACAAAACAGAAGTCATAATAACCAGCACCAGTGATTTAATCATTCCTTTCATAATTCTACCTTTATTTGTTTTTACTATTTGTCAAAAAAATCTTGATAGCTCGCTTTTTCTATTTGCGGTTTAGTATTTTGTGAACTAACGTTGTTATAATAGATGTAGCCAGCAATTAAAGCCACAATCAATATTGCTCCTATGATGTATTTCCATATTGAGGAATCTTCATTTTCCTCTGCAACATTAATTTTGTATTCCTGTCTTGTCGGCTTTTCAATGATAGTTTCTTCGTTATCAATTACAGAAGTATCGAATGAGTTTGTCTCTTGCCCAGAAAAATAGTTCTCTTTCAGAAACACACTCATGCTCTTTGCTCTTTCTCGCTTAGAGACCTTCATCGAAGCATTAATGATGTCTTTGATGCCTTGCGATAGTTGTTTGCTCATTAGGAGCGCTGTCCCACTCGCACGATGAACAGCAGAAACAGGACGTTTGCCATGAAGCAGGAAATACAGCGTAGCACCAAGAGCATAGACATCGCTAGCAGGAGAGAACTCTTCCACATTCTGCTGATATTGTTCAATGGGAGCATAGCCCTCGCTCATACCAACAGGTGTAGTGGTTGTTTCATGTCCCGCTGAATCATAGTTTTTAGAGATTCCGAAATCAATCAATACTGCATTGTCCTTGTCATCAAGCAAGATATTGGCAGGCTTTACGTCATAGTGGCAGATGTGTTCTTCTTCGTGCATATACTTTAGAGCATTGGCAATTTGCCGGATATACTTCAGTGCCATTGTCTCAGAGAGCATCCCATGAGCCTTGACGAAATCCAGTAAAGAGCCACCAGCCAGATAAGGCATTGCATAATACTCTGTACCGTTTTCCTCAAACACATCAATCACGCTAATGATGTTAGGATGATTAAGTCTTGCCAAGTTCCTTGCCTCCTTGATAAACTTCTTCCTATACTGCTCCACCTGCTTACTACTACCTACAGAAGAAGTCAGCATCGTCAGGGTCGCTTCATCCCGACTGCAGAATTCCTTCATGAAGAATTCCTTGATAGCTACCTTACGCTGCAACGACGTTTGCGTAGCCAAATAAGTAATACCAAAGCCTCCCTGCCCCAGCACTCTCTCTATTATGTATTTTCCACCTTGCAAGGTGGTACTTTGTTGAAGATGTTGCATAATTTCTTTATATTCTTTTGCTCTGGGGAGAGGTATCGAACCTCTCAGGAATTTATCCTTTCCATTACCCAGAGAACCCCATTTGGAGTTTAATCTCACAACTCGCTGTTTTCCAATTTCTTCTTTATCTCCTCAGTGTCAAGATAAGCACTCAACAAATCCGTATTCACGGTAATTGGGTCTACTTTTCTATCGAACTAATGATAAGAATTCATAGTAATACAATGCAAGTCGAGAACTAGAAGGTATACTAAGAGAACCTTCTTTAAAGTAGACTGAGATATCCCTCTCAATCTACGGAACTAAGAAATAATTTTCATAATTACATAAATTTTTGTATCCGAGGCATATCAGGCCAAGCCTCGAAGGGGTTAGTTGCCTGTTACTATTGTTCTTTATAACCATTTTCTATAGCTCTCTTGTACCACATTTGAGATAGCTTTTGATTTGCTTCCACCCCAAGTCCGTTCTTGTAGCAACGCGATACTTCATATTGCGCTTCTGCTATATTATTCTCAGCGGCAATTTTAAAATGTTCAAACATTTTTTTGTAATCCTTAGTCTCTTGGTAACAATATGCTAACCATCCATGTACTCCCAAATAGTCGTATGGAGTTTCGCATTCCAGTGCTCTATTAAAATACTTGATAGCCTCTGGTAAATTTTTATCAACAACTTGAAACGGATCACGTCCAAAACGATAAAAAAGCCCAACATTAAAATTGCCTTCATAATCACCTTTTTCTGCGGCTTTCATGAACCAATTAAGTGCCTTTGACATATCTTTTTTAACCACAGAACCTTCGCGATAGTATATTCCTAAATGAGCCATTGAATTGGCATTCCCTAGCTTCGCTGATTGCTCGAACCATTTATAAGCTTTTGTTGAATCAACAACATCTAACATTCCACTCTCATAAAAATAACCAAGATTACGCTGCGCTTGATCATCACCACTTTGCGACGCCTTCTCATACCATAAGAGTGCTTTTTTATTATCCGCTTCTACACCTGTTCCTGTTATATAACAATCGCCAACATTTGTCATCGCAATTGTCAGACCATTTTCTGCAGCTTTCATAAACCATGAGAATGCTTCTTTTGCCTTTAAAGAATCTTGTATAATGTATTCACCAAGACAACACTGAGCATACATGTCGCCAGACTCTGCCTCTTGTGGGAGATATTTCATGGATTCAGTATAATACTTTTCAGCTTCAATAGAGTCTTTTGAAACAATCCCTAACATATAAATTGCAGGACCATATTTCTTTTCTGCTAATTCCGAGAACTTCTTGACAGACTGCTCTTTCTCTTCTTTTGTACTATTTGATGCCCTAAAAATCTTATATACTGAAGAATATTCCTCTTCATAGTTTGATTTATTATATAGGTAAGCACCTATACAGGCTATTACGACAACCGCGGCAATATATATCCACAAATTGTTACTTTTCTTGACTTCAATCTCTTTAACAGGAGCCTCGTCTTTCAATTGAACTTGTCTACTCCCTTCATTATTAACCGCATTCTGAGAAACTAATTCCAAGATAGTGTCCTCATCCTCTTCATGAGAGAGATTATGGTTGTCTTTTACTTCAAAGGAATTTTTAATTGAGTTACTATTTGCAATTTCTTCTTTATCCGTAACCAGACAAGCTAACAATGATTCGACAGATTGAGGTCGCTTCATTCTGTTCGTTTGCATCATCCAAAGAATGCAGTTCTTCATATCACTACTCAAATTAGTAGGCAATGGCAAAGAATCATGCTTGTCTTCAGACAAATCATCATCAATGTCGGTAGGCATTGGAGGGCGTTTGTTACATAACAAATTATAAAGGGTGGCACCAAGAGCATATAAATCAGTCCAAGGTCCAAACTTGTCGTAATTTTGCTCCATCTGTTCACGGGGAGCATAACCATTTGTATAACTGATGGCGGTACTGGTGGTAGCTCCACCTTTCTGGACATTTAACTGCTTGGAGGCTCCGAAATCGATAAGTTTTACGTTACCCGATTTGTCTACCATAATATTCGCGGGTTTCAAATCGAGATGCCAGATACCTGCATTATGTACAGATTTTAAAGCTTCAAGCACCTGGATAAGAATTTTACAAACCTCTTTCTCAGCCATAGGACTACCGATTCTCTTCATACGCTCAGCCAAGTTCTCACCATCTATATAATCCATCACATAATAGGCAGTTCCGTTTTCTTCAAAAAGATCATGAACAGCAACGATATGCTCATTCTTCAACTGACGAATACGACGAGCCTCTTTCTTAAATTTTTCTTTTTGCTCCAAAAAGCTATTAGTATTCTCAGAATTGCTAACGCTAACTGTCGTTTGGTTATTATCACGCTGGGTAACGCCTTTCATGAAGAATTCCTTAATGGCAACTCTCTCGTCAAATTCTATGTTCGTGGCAATGTAGGTATTTCCAAAACCACCTGATGAGAGATAACTATCAATACAATATGTGCCATGCAGGATGGTACCTACTTTAAGCATTGACTGATTATTGATGGATTCTTGCATAACTGTTTACTTTTTATTGTTATTAAATCGTATGAGATTCTTTATTCGTAGAAAGAAAGACTGCTTTTTGGGAGCTTCTTTCACAATTACAACATCGTCATCTGGCTCTGAGACCAATTGAGGAATGATATTGATGGTATTGCATCTGGCAGTCGCCTCTTCGTTGACAAGTTCTTCGTCGCCTTTTTCAAAAATCACATCTTCAACATGAATTAGCCAAGCAGAATGGTTATCTTGATTATTGACCGTTTGCGAAATAATTGTTTCTGGATGATCTGCTATTACTCTTTGAACAAAAACGTAATCATCCATGTTTTCTAACAAACCATCTGAGCAAAGCACAAACCAGTCATTTGGGCGAATATCCGAAATATGAATAATATCTGGACGCATACGATTTTCTTCGCCTGGAGTCATTGCTCGCGTGACTATATTCTTCTGCGGAAAGGATTCCATTTCCTCATAAGTTATTTCTCCTGCTTGAAGAAGATCAAAGACAAGAGAATGGTCTCGACTCCTATAAAGAAGACTTTCTTTTAAAGGAAAGGGATTTGTACGCGGATTGCCAAAATCGGTTGGTCTGATATGATAAATGCGACTATCGCCAATATGAGCTGCTGTAACGCCTTTATTATGTATATATAATAAGGTAAGAGTAGTTCCCATTTTTCGAGGGCTATCGTCATCATATGCATCTAACTCGGTATAGGCGTTTTCAAGAGCTTCACGTAGTTGGTCATCAGAGAAAGAGTCGTCTTTGATGTTACCCTCAAACCACTTCACTAATGAACTGCATACAGTCTGACTGGCCACTTCACCACGTTCATGCCCCCCCATACCATCGCAGAGCACAAAAAGACGATTGTCCCATTGTACAATGGCATCTTCCTGGTTGTCGCGCTGTCCTATCTCATAGATAGAGAGTGGTGGATATAATGAAATCTTCATAAGCTATGATAGTTTGAAAGTTATTGTGGTATGTCCCATTGTAATGCTATTTCCCTCTGTCAGCCGGATGGCATCACCGGTTTCTATGGGTTGTCCATCAATAGATGTGAGGTTTTTGTTCTGATAGTTGCTCAGCACGGCTTTCTTTGTTCCATCAGGCAATGTGGTAACGTTGATGCTGCAATGCTGGCGACTCATATAGCGATCATCCGTCGCTATCTGGATTGTGGCCTTTGAGGTATTGCCTTTTCTGCCAATTATGTTTTGGCCTTCCTCCAATGGGTAGCTGATTCCATCATACAACAATTTGGCTGAAGTACTGATCTTTGGTGTATCAGTGACTAATTGTGTGGCACCATAACTGGTACCAGCCAACTGCGTAGCACCATTATCCGCTACAAGTTTCTTTGGTGGCGCATAGTATGTCTTAGCCTCCAAAGGCTCTTGTTGAGGAGGAAATTTAACTTGAAGAACTGCTTTACATTTAGGACATGTAATCTGCTTAACTAATTCATTCTTCGAGTTTTGAACATCAAGCACAACACCACATGATGGACATTTGATTCTTTTTGTCTGCATATTGTTACCACTTAATAACTGTCATGTCGTTGTCGAATTTGCCCCACATGACAGGATGTTGTTTGTTGTCGGAGGCATCTATTACACCCTTGTGGACAAAATCGAAAAGTTCTCGAGCTGTAATCTGTCGATTCTTGTCCTTATCAGCTCCTCCACGAAGGCCTCGCTCCAAAAATATGGTAAAGAGGCTATTCTTGTACTGAGTTTCTTGTGAAGTCTCATTAGTGCGAGATGACAGGAACAGCATAACATTCTGGTTATTATAGCTGTCGGTTTGTTGGCGAGTAGTACGCATTTTGCCAGCATAGCATGCATCTGCAATGATGATTTTTCTTGTAGCTTTGCATCCTTTCAGCATTTTGAATATATGCTGATATGTCAGCAATCCATCGTGACACACCAAAGCTCCTGGTGTTCCATGTCCGCTGAAATAAAGGATGACAGCATCATTGTAGTCAGCGTCCTCAAAGGTGGTGTGCATGGTACTAAGCAAGGCGGACTGTGTAGCCGCTTCATTGACCAGAACGTTGACGGAAGCATCCTTGGTTGCCTGAAATACCTTTGCAATAGTCTTGGCATCGTTGTCGCTGATGCGAAGATCGTTTTCCTTGCCAGGATAGTCGGCAATGCCAACACTGACAAGGTAGACTTTTGCTTGTAGCTGTAAACTGCAAATCAAAAGCAAAACGGTTAGGATGCTAACATTCCTCATTATGCTTCTATCATTGCATCATTCATATAATCGGGCATGTCTGGAGCTACATCAGGATTCTCCATAGATGCTAGTTGGTTGGGATCGTCAGCATTCACGACTTCACCAACAGTTGCGGCATTACCTTGATTGTCTACGATAATATCAGCATCACTTAACTGATGATTATCATCTACATCGATGATTGCAACATCAGCTTGTCCATCACCTGTCGTGTCATAGCCAACAGCTAAGTGTCCGTCAACATTGGCATAGCCAACGATATGAACGTCACCATCCTGTTCAAAATTCTGAGCCGTCTGCTGGTCCACAACGTGAACGTCTTCGGATGAAGCAGCAGCTTCGTGTACCTCTGCAGTTGTTGGTGCTTCTTCGTGATGATATACATGATGTACAACTACAACCTGAGTATTAGCATCTGTAGGGGTAGAAAGCTCATCAGGACGTATTTCGGGCTGAACCTGCTGGGCAAAATCATGTTTTTGTTCAACAGTCATGGCATTCCACTCGTCAGCAGAATAAGTATTGTATATTCCACCATGCCAATGGAACACGCCACCAGGGCCAACTTCTGCACGTGCTTGGGCAAAGGCTTCGCCAAAGGAAAGGTCATCATTTACTGCGGCTACTTTCAGACCATTTTCTAATGTATGGCTCGTTTCGCCAGGCTCTGGAGCCGTCACATCCTCAGTCTTCCCTTCTTCTGGAGTTTCTACTTTGCCCAGTTCTTGAGCTGCTGCCTGCCCTGCGTATAGCAGTCCTGCACCCATCAGGATTCCAGATACTCCACCTAAGGTAACTTGCTTCCATGCGCTACCTTCCTTTTTTGTCTCTTGCTGTCCATTTGACAATGGCTGCTTTTCTAAAATCGTTGTTTCGTTCATATCTTTATTGTTTTAAATTTGTTGCAAAATTAATATAATTCTATGATAGTTCAAAGTTTTAAAAGGTTTCCTGTAGGAAATACCCAGTTTACTGTACGAAATTACTTTTTGAATTTTGTCTTACAGAATGGGCAGGCATCATTTTGAGATAATATAGTATAACTCCTAAAACAAGTTAGAGGGCGTTTGCATTTTGGGCATACCCATTTCTGGTCAAAATCTTCTTGCAGTCTCTTCAATTCTATTGTGCTATTATCTTGTGAGCGCCTATATAGTCCATAGATAAATAGCAGAAAAGCTATTCCTGTAAACACCAAAGCAACTCCACGAATCTCTGGTGCAACGCCAGCAATGATACCTCCTAACATAGAGAATCCCAGAGGAATACTTGCCAAAAGCCCATTGTTTTTTTGGCGATTTCTAATAGCTGTATCTTCCTGCTGATAGTCATCCCAAATCTTTTTCAAAGACCTGATATCTATTGTTTCCACTTTGGGCTCATTCAACGCGTCCCATTGAAACAGATAATGGGAATTGCCAAGTTCTATTTTGTCCTTTTCTGAAATGGTTTTGCTCTCTACAGCAATGCCGTTGACAAAAGTAACATTTCGTTCATTCAGGTTTTTGATTTGCCATTTGCCGTTTCCTACAGGTTGCAGACTTATATGATGGCGACTTACATCCATAGGGACACTATTGGGTTGTCCACAAAGCCTTGAATTGCCATCCTTAACAATGCATAGTTGCCTTGTCTGTTGATCTCTTCCTATAATAATCTCCATACTTTTTATATCTTTGCTTTTATGACAAGTTCCTTAACTGCTTTTAGTGCCTCTTTTGACACGGGCATCTGAAAAAGAAAATGCTCACAATCAGACAGCATCAGCACTTGCTTTTGTATATCAACTTGATAGATATAGTTCATATTTACTATGAATCGCTTGCCAATGCGCATGAATTGCTTGGCATTCTCGCCAAGTTGGGCAGCCAATGCCTCTTCTGTATGAGACAGATTCATTGTTATACACACCTTCTGTTTGTTGGCAGTAACTATGTATGTGTAGTTACCGTCGCCTTCGAAATAGACTATTTTCTCTACGTCCAAACGAATCAGTTTGTCACGTGAGTTAAAATATACTCTTTGCTGTACCATGACTTTTTCCCTCCATTTTATTTTGATGAGACTAACAAATCTTTTACATCAACATCGAGATGTCTCGCAATATCATATAGTTGTTCAACAGATGGTTGGACTTTATTAGTCATCCAGCGTGAGACAGTTCCCATATTACGCCCCATCTGCTCAGAGAGCCAAGTTCCAGTCTTATTCTTCTCCGCTAAAACTGACTTGATTCGATTATAACGCGTATACTCTTTCATTTTAGTAGAAATCTATCATTTTTAGGCGTTTCGTGTGCAAATTTAATAAATTAATTGCATAAAAACAAATATTGAGACAAAAAAACTGTAAATCAGCTTCTATTTGCCTCAATAAATATAGGAGATTATGGAATTTTTAGCGAAACTCTTTCTTCACCCGCTGCACCGTACTCACACTCTTGCTTGTGAGTTTTGCCACATCGCGGATAGTGTAGCCCTTCCTCAATAGGGCTATGACATCCTTATATTCCTCTCGTTTCTGTTCGACTGTCTTTACTGAACCCGGTTTTCGCCCCAATCGTCCTCCTTTAGCTACATATTGCTTCCGACCTGACTGCAAACGGAAGGTGATGTTCTCACGTTCCAGTTGCGCACAGGTCGATAGTGTAGCGAGCATGATTGGGGCAAACAGGGATGGCTTGCCATCCTCACCCAACAAGTTGAACTGTTCCTTCTGGATATAGAGGTTGATGCCACAGTCAAGCAGTTCCTTGACAGAGGCAAGAACCTCAAAGGCATTACGACCCATTCTTGACAGTTCACTGACAAGCAGGGTTGAAATGCCGTTCTGCTTGCAATACTCAAGGGTTTGGCATAACACAGGACGCTCTTCATTCTTCTTAGCACCTGAGATATGCTCTTCAAACACCTTTCGGACTTCCAGCTGTTTATACAGAGCATAGTCCGACAAGTCCTTGACCTGCCGCTCTGTGCTCTGTCTGTCTCCGACACTGCTGACACGGGCATAGATGACCGCTGTATTCTTTGTAGACAATGTACACACTGGCTCCATTGTCTTCGTTGTGTTCTTTGTTTTCACGTGTTCAAAAAACTCGTTGTATTCAAAATATTCAGAAAAATAAGGGCAGGAGGGCTTCGGCCAGTTCCTGCCGCTTATTCCATTATCTCTTTGACTTATTTGAACATGTCACTTATGCTGTTGATAGCTTTCACCTTCGAGTCCATCAGCACATCAGCGTAGATCTCCGTTGTAGCCACGCTGCTATGTCCGAGCAATCGACTGACTGTTGCCAGGTCACTGCCAGATGCAAAGGTAAGAGTGGCAAAAGTATGGCGGCTGGTGTGGAAAGTCACAGGTTTGTCGATGCCAGATGCCTCTATGATACGGTTCAGTCCAAGCCGTAAGCCTGTCTTCAGGGGCAGATGGAATACAAATTCATCTTCCCTTTGGTCTGGCAGATACTCCAATGCCTTCTTGCAGAGAGGCACAGTAACCAGCTCTTCCGTCTTTACCTGAGTCTTGATGATGGCCTTGTAATCGCCCATAACCTTGATGTCCGACCACTTTAATTCCCTGATGTCGCTGATTCGGATGCCAGTGAAGCAGGCAAACAGGAAAGCCCGCTGCACTTCGGCATCCTCACTCTTGACAGGAACCACGTCTGCTATCTTCTCCACCTCTTCCATAGTCAGACTGTCCTTGGTAGAGCGAACTTTGGCTATGCGCTCGTTCTTCTTGATCAGGTCGAAGGGATTCACCTTGATATACCCTTCGGCAATGGCAGCGTTGAACACGGCAACGAAACGTTGCTGATACGCCACCATTGTTCCCTGAGACAGCTTGCCTTTCTTCTCGGCCTTCCAGTTGCGCATATACATCAGGAACCCCAGCACCTCGCTTCTGCCAAAAGCATCGACAGTCATCTTCTGCTTCCTGATCTTGGTGAGAAACCCATCCAAGATAGGGCGAAGGAGGTGCAGATGGTCATACACGGCCTTTGATACGTTGCGCTCTTCCTTCATATATATATAATAGGTGTCAAGCCAGTCCATCAGCGTAGGGCATTGGCCTTGGTGAATCTCTGGCTTGTACTTGCCAAGAATATATTGAGCCTTTAACTCATTGGCTCTCTTCATGGCATTGGCATTCTCACGCTTCGCATTGGCATCCACCTCAGGTACAAGGTAGAGCTTCAGATACTCATACTTGCGCTTTCCCTTGTCATATACATCAAGGTACAGGCTCTGTGTGCCGTTAGACAGCGGCTTTGTTCTCAGCGTTACTTTCATTTTCTTTCCCTTCCGTTATTGTTGGATTAAACATTTTATCGAGGTTCGTCATTGACTCCACCTTCTTCTTATCGATGACCTTAGCATAGATTTCAGTGGTGGCCACGTGATTATGGCCGAGCAGCTTACTTGTAGTGTAGATGTCGGTACCCAGCGTAAGCATCATAGTTGCGAAAGAATGCCTGGCGCAATGAAAAGTTATGCGCTTGTCGATTCCGGCCTTCTCCATCCAGTTCTTTAGAACAAGGCTGATGGTGGCAGGAACAGGCAGGGTGAAGTAAGGTATATCATTCCCCTTTGGTTCTGGTAGCCATTTCTTGGCTTCTTTGGACAGCGGGACAACAACTGAGTGTTTTGTCTTGGTCATGGTCAGGTTGATGTACTCACTACTGCCATCCGTTGATTTGAAGATGTGCTTTGGAGTAATCTTGCGGACATCGCTTACACGCAAGCCTGTGAAACAGGAGAAGAAGAAGGCAACTCTCACGTCCTCACGGCCACACGGTGTTTTCATCAACGTCTTAATCTCGTCGATAGTCAGGAACTCGCGTTCCTTATCATCGCGAGTGATGCGCTCGACAGCAGGAATCATCTTAAACGGGTTACTTGCAAGAACCCCTTCACGAACGGCAAAGTTCAGGGAACTTATAACCTCCATCATATACTTCTGAGCTGTAGTCTGGGAAATCTTCTGGGCTACCTTGGTAGAACGATTGTTAGCTGTTCGCAGATATGATATGAATCCACGGCAGATAGTCTTGTCGATCTCTTCCAAAGTCAGATTAGGCTTATGGATGGTGTCGAGATAGTTGGCAAGCATCTTGCGAGTCTGTTTGCGCCAGTTCTTGCTCGATGCGCTGATGACATGGGGAGGGTTCTCATACTCCTTCTCAAACCATACGACCACAGGCATGGATGACTTCTTGATGTAGTCCCAATCCGAAACGCCACGACTCTGGAGAGCCAGGATGCGCTCTGACTTGACTTGTTCTGCTATCTGCAAAGTCTGCTTGTTAGCCTCCTTTGCATTCTCATTTAACTCTGGAACTAAGTACAGTTTCAGGTACTCATACTTACGGATTCCGTTGCTGTAAATGTCCAGATAGAGACTCCGATTACCGTCCTTTAACTTTTTTTCACGGAGTCTGACGGGCTCTTTGAGCTTAATTTGTTTCTTTTTACGTACCATTTTTGTTTCCTTTTTTATCTCAATTAATATTTCGTTTCTTTTGTATTCCACTGATTATCAGCGACTTGCACTAAGGCGCAAAGGTAACACATTTCTGCGTTTCCGAGAAACAAACTAGGAACAAAAATCGGTAAATTATGGCCTTTTTAATGATATTTGGACAAAGAAAAGAAAATTCAAAATATTTCTTAACCGATTGATATTCAGTTACTTATTTGGCCTTTTCTTTCTTATTGTTTCCGTCTGAAAAACCCGTATAAATCTCTGCAAGACAGACTTTGACATGAAGGAAATACAGCAGGAGGAGTCCGAATATGTACCCCTTCCGAAGTTTTACCAGTTCCCGTCAAAGGATGCTAAGGAACGAATCCTTTACCAGAACTTTGTCAATGTCAATCTTGACATCAAGAATATGATTGATGAGATTAACAAGTTCAAAGTAAAGTGAAAGTGAGCTGAGAGTAGAAAAAAGCTTAATAATTGAGGGACACGATGATATATCTCCTCTTTTTTTCGTAACTTTGTCAGAAATTGCAATCTTTCTTTATATAAAGGCAGTTTGGGAGATGGAGGAAAAATCGGGTTACGATTTAGAGACCGTACTCCCTTCTCCGAACTGCTACAAATTGCTTCAATGAACACCCGATGACGAGCCACCAGCCTTGTTGTGACTCATCATTGGGTGCAAAAGTACGAATAATATTCGATATTACGATGTATCTTGAAAGATTTTCTCCATTTTTGATAAAATTTGATTGCGTTTTCACAATAACACAATGATAATACTAGCCTACAATCTGAACCTTTCTATCCAGTTGACGGCGAAATCTACGAGTTCGCGCTGGCACATCAGACGGAGCGTGGCATTGCCAAGCGTTACCTTCCTGACGGTGTGCGTCTGCTCAAAAGCCTCGCCGATTTGCACGAAATCGTGGCCATCTACATAGAGCGTCTCATAGGCTTTCCACACTCGTTTGCCTGACTCGTAGACGGCGCTATGCTCCAAGGAATTGTGCTTGCCGGGGTAGTTGGCGCGGGCGTCAGCTAAGTGGAGCGAGGTGTTCTTGTCATAGCCCACGCCAATGAGCAGTACGTAAGCATCGAGATTGTAAAGGCGACCTATTGGAGAACCGTCGCCAAAGATATTCTGTAGGTCATGGCTCTTCGTCAGCCGCCGGGCGTGCCTGCCGTTGGCAGCGACGGAGCGGGCGGGATGGTCGCTGCGGAGCGTCCCTGGCCACTGCCGGAACATCTCAGCCACGGTTCCCATCGTCTGCGTCGGGGTCAGCCGCTTGTCGTAGGCTGGCCAGTGGTCGCGGAGTCTCTGCCAGTCGGCTTCACTTATTTCGCTGTGTACCCCAACGTCGGGGTCGAGATTCTTCCACGATTGCGTGGGCATCACGATGGTCCCCTCACGGGTAACCGTTTCCAACAAGGCTTCGATGACTGTCTGCGCGCCGCCGCAGACGTAGCCGAGGCTACTCAGTGAGGTGTGCGTCATCACCGTCATTCCCTGCTGTATCCCGAGTTCACGGAATGCAGCGAGAATGTCTTCTTTTAAGATAAGCGGTTTCATAATTCAAGGATTAACGTTTCACGGGGTTGCAGTTGGATATCTTTGCTGATGTCAACGTTACAGCCACAGACGATGTTGGTGGCTTGGCGATGCTGGCCGATGACTTCGCGATAGCGGCTGATGGGCATGGTGGTGACGTGGTTGGTGCCGTTGAGGATGGTCAGTACGGTCTTTCCCTTGTACTGCCGCGCGATGACATAGATACCGCGATGAGGGATGAACTGCGTCATACGGCCTTTGGCGATAACCTCATTGCCCTGTCGCCAATGCAGCAGACGGCTCAGCCAGCGGAACATGCTGTTTTCTGCAGCAGTGCGCCCTTCTGTGGTGAAAGCACTGCGACTGTCGTCCCAGAATCCGCCGGGGAAGTCCTGGCGCACGTTGCCGTCGCTCTTTTCTTTAGTTCCGTTTAGTAGAATTTCTACGCCATAATATAATTGTGGAATGCGCGGTATGGTCAGAAGCAAGGCCAGTGCCTGTCGCAGTGCTAATGTGTCACAGCCGTCAGCGAGAAAGCGGTCGGTGTCATGATTCTCGATGAAGGCCATCACGCTGCGGGGATTGGGATACAGGTAGTCATAGACCAGTGAGTTATAGATGCGGTTGAGGCCACGGCCATAGTCATTAGTGTCCTCACCGGCAGCCTGCACCATGCGGTCGTAGAAGGCGAAGTCCATCACAGTCGGCAGATGGGGATTCACCTTCGTCAGCCGGTTGTCCTTTTGCCACGAGGCGGTGTAGGCAGGCTCTGTCACCCAGGTCTCGCCCACCACGTTGTAGTTGGGGTATTCCTCGTTGATAGCCTGCATCCACCTGGACATGGCATCCTCGAAAGCGTAAGGGTAAGTATCCATGCGGATGCCGTCGATGCCGATTGTCTCAATCCACCAGATGGAGTTCTGAATCAAATAGCGCAGCACGTGTGGATTGTGCTGGTTAAGGTCGGGCATCGTCGGCACAAACCAACTCTTCGTTGTTTCGTGCAGGTCTATCTCAGAGGCATAAAGGTCGCGTACGGGTGTTAACTGGTAGCTGGTCTGCTGATATTTTGCATTGGGTGTTGGTTCGCCCTTGGCATCCTCCAGCCATTCTGGGCAGTTGAACCAGTCGCGGCTGGGTATGTCAGCCACCCAGGGATGCTCAAAGCCACAATGGTTGAAGATCATGTCCATCACCATTTTCAGCCCATGCTCGTGTGCTTCGTCGCAGAGTCGACGGTAGTCATCATTGCTGCCGAAGCGAGGGTCTATCTGATAATAATTCGTGGGGGCATAGCCATGATAGGTACTATAGCCGTCACGGTCGGGAGAGTTGTTCTCCAATACAGGCGTGAACCACAGGGCTGTCACGCCCAGCTCATTGAAATAATCAAGGTGTTGGCGGATGCCCTCCAGATTGCCGCCATGCCGCAGATTGGGGTTGGAACGGTCGCACTGGTAGCGGTTCATCGTGATGAGCTGGTCGTTCTCCACCGTGCCGGATGCAAAGCGGTCGGGCACCAGTTGATAGAGCACATCGGAGCAGGTGAAACCGATGCGCTCCTCACCGCGCTTCTCGCGCTGTTTCAACTGGTATCTAATCCGTTTCCCGTTAACTCTCAGCATCATCTCGCCAGCCTGTGCATCGGCGATGTTCAGATAGACCAGCAGATAGTTGGGACTGTCGAGACGGACTATCGAATCGACTCTGACACCAGGATAGTCTGTTCTAACTGTAGCATCACCTACATCTTTCCCATAGAGCATCAGTTGCAGCGTAGGGTTCTTCAGACCTACATACCAGTCTGTCGGCTCTATGCGTATCGGGGCTGATGCAATGACATTGGATGATACGCCCGCCAACAGACATAAAATGAGGACAGGCTTGCTCTTTTCAGATTTAGACAACACGCGTCTAAGTTCTTTTGCCATGAACCAGATAACCATAGCGACTACGGTAGCGGTCACAACCAAAGCTGACGTATAGGCAAAAGACTGAACAGAAACATCAGGTCGGGAAAGCAGTTCATAACATAGCCAAGGGAACCACAGCAGCGCCCACAACAGTCCAATAACAACATCTCTTGTCTTCTTCCGTTCTACAGAAACAAACAATCCGCTCATAAAGGATAAAATAACAAGAGCCATAGTTCCATAAGCAAAAGGCTTGGGCATATGGCAGTTGTCAACATACACCAACCACACGACGGCTGAGGCAGTCATAGCTGCGCAAAGTTTCTTAACAATGGCTATGCAACTTACATGCGAAGGGCCTGAACTACTGGATTGTGTACAATCGTCTAACTTTCTTTCTTGGATATTTTTCTCCATACCTTTATTATTTTAGTGAAACATTTCGTATCTTTGCACCAGAGGAATAAAAGTGCGGTGCAAAGGTACGAGGTTTCCTTCAGCCGTGCAATACTGATTTTTAACTATTTATGGATGTACTAAGACGAGAACTACAGGAGATTTTCCACCGTCAGCCGTTCGACACGACGCGGCTTTCCGGGCAGGATGTGGAAAAGTGCCGCTACATCATCAAGGCCTTTACAGATGTCAGTCAAGGCTGTGCTATACTGACTGATATAGCCGTGGGCAACAGCTATTCCTCTATTGGCAGGTTGGCCAATAAACTGGGGCTACATCAAAACACCGCATTGGAAGAGCTGACCGACGTCGATGAGGACTTTATCTATGAGCGCATCCATCCGGAAGATCTGGTGGACAAGCGCATGCTCGAAGTGAAATTCTTCGAACAGGTAGAACATCTACCCTCAGAGGAGCGTCTCAAATACCATGCCACTTGTCGTATCAGGATGCGCGATGATGTTGGGAACTACGTCTACGTTTCGAATCTGACGCGCATACAATCCAACTCGACTGACGGATATATGCGACTGGTAGTCTGCACCTACGAGCTTTCGCCTGAGCAGGAACCCATTCACGGCATCAATCCCCACATTATCAACATGGAGACCGGCCAGTCTGTTACCCCTTTCCTCTATGAAGAACGCTTCGACATTCTGACCCGCAGGGAAAAGGAAATCTTAGGTCTCATCCGCCAGGGAATGTTGAGCAAGGAGATTGCAAGCACCCTGCACATCAGCATCTTCACTGTGAACAAGCATCGGCAGAATATCCTCGAAAAACTCTCTGTGGATAATTCAATGGAGGCCGTTCAGACGGCATTAGCAATGAAACTGATATAGTATAGCAGAGATATCAACAACAGACGGGAAGCCTAACAAGCAAGCCCCCTCCTAGTCCTCTACGAGATGGGGGGGCTAATGTTGTGAAAGTAGAAAGTACCACCGTGCATGTCACCGTGTAATGTGGGTTTGCCTGCATCCACACTTTCTGTTGCATCCGGAAAAACAGACATAATAATTCTGGACTATTTGTTCCAATTATATAAATAGGTGAGAAGCGAAAATGTTACAAGGGCAGGCCAAAATGGTGTGCAGAGATTCTTCGTCAAACAGCATCTGCTCAAGCATCAAAGGAGTGGGAGTGGTTAAGGCAAAAAGGAGCCTGATGTTTGGCCGTTACGATTATTTTTCGTACCTTTGCGCACAAATTCACAATTATGTATTACATCTGGACGGACGAAAGCGACGCTACGGGAAAGTATTATGCCAACTTTTATGGCGGAATACTTATAAAATCAGAGCACTTGAATGAAGTGCTCGAAAGACTTTCAGCAATTGTGAAAGAGGTAGGCTTGGAGAACGAGGAGATCAAGTGGCAGAAAGAGAATGAGTTTGCTGAGGAGAGATATAAAAAGATTATCGATGTACTGTTTGCCTTGTTGTCAGAAGACAAGGCTAAGCAGCGAGATTTGGTTTTAGGCCTGATCCCATTTGATGAAGAACTGTCAGAGTCGATGATTTCCAGTGCCCTATATGTTGAAGGCGAGAACGCATTGAAAAAGTTATCCTCTGAAGAGGTCAAAGAACTGAGAAGAATTGCCAAAGAAGAATACGATGCCATTCCAGAGGAAGAACATCAGCGTCGTATTGCCGAGCAACATGCAGCAAACCGTGAACGCTATGAAAAGAAAATGATGCGGAAGGGCTACAAGTAGTGTTATATCCGCTTCTGAAATCACTTACTTCAAGAAATCCTCGCGCATAGGAGTGAAGGTATCGATAAGTATACCCGCTTCTAGACAAACGCAACCATGTGGAAGGTTGGGAGCCACGTAATAACCATCACCTGCACGGAGGACTTTCTTCTCCTCACCGATGGTCACCTCAAAACATCCACTGGCCACATATGTACTTTGGGTATGGGGATGTTGATGAAGAGTTCCGATAGCTCCCTGATTGAATTTCACTTTTACCATCATCAAGTGCTCATCGTAGGCCATAATCTGACGAACTATTCCATCACCGGCATATTCCCATTGGATATCAGAAGCTATCTGATAGGTATCACTTTTCTTTTCCATAATCAGAACTTGACGGTAAATTCATCCTTTATGTCTTTGCTCTCTATCTCGTATGCCAACTCCTGACGGAGAGTTTTCTTTTCTTCTTTTTCGGGCATTTCTACAGATACCCTTGCATATTCTTGTTTCATCTATGTTGTATCTAATGTTATGTATATATATTCGGCTTGCAAAAGTACTCAAAATATGGCAGAACAATGCTTGATTTAACGAATTTAGCATAAATCAGACGCTATTTTTGACTAATCAGTTTAGTTTCGTATAGTGTTTTCCCCCGGAATATCCTATAATCAACATCTTCCAAGGTTAGCGAGAATGCAGGTAAAGAAACGGATTCCATTAACTCCTGAATAGTCGCTAATTGGATGTGAGGATCCTTTACCCTGCCCAATGTCACATGTAATCGAAACCCTGAGTCCACGACACAACCAACAGCCTTTATGTCTGAGCGGATATTCTCTATCAGTGAAAGAAAGGACTGAGGTACATCTGTAGCCGTCATGTAAATAATTTGCATTCCAGACATTGCTGTAAAGACATCCAACTTGTCAAAAGTCAGTGTCGGTGCAGTAAACGTCTTCAGATGTTTCTCCAACAGGGGACGTATATCAATGTTTTCAGGCGTTTCGTCAATAAAGGCCATTGTTATATGATGGTAGGCCATTTGCCATTTTACATCGAAATTTCTGCAAGCTAGTCTCAGTTCTTGAAACCAAGATGCATTGTATTTCAGCGGAACCTGTATCTCCAAATACGTCTTCATGCCTTATCTATTCCCATTAACGCCTTCCAGAAGCTTACTGGAAGATAGACATTTTCAAGCTCTGCCGCCTCTTTGAACATTGGTGCAATATCCTCTGGAACATATCCTGCAATACCACATCCAACGGGTGTCACGAAGAATTTCAGTTCAGGATGTTCCTTGGCACATGTGGTGAAGTTACGGGCTGCTGCTGTTGTACTCTCGATACCTTCCATTGTCGGCAAAGCATACGACTGGCCCTGAAGTCCTTCACCATTGCCCCACTCTGCACCGAACTTGCTGTATGCGACTCTGGCAGCACCTCCCATGTGCATCCCTTGGATGTTACTACCGAATACGAAAATCTCATTCGGCTCCAGTACATTAATCATCGACGGAGTGATACGATTAGGCAGAGTTCCTGTATTTCCTCCAGTCATCCAATATTGTTCCTCCTCTGTATAGTTGTTTTTACTCATAGTCTTTATGCAATTACACTTGTATCTTTTTCTTTCGGACTTCCGTGAAGAATGTTTGCTACTTCACGACAGCCACAATCACACAATCTTGACAGCTTACATCCTGTACAAGATTCTGGCATATAATCACTGGTTGCGAACATATTCCAGTAATCGGCATCTGAAATCATTGGTTTCTCGAAGATATGCCCTACAACTCTGGGGGAATGATTACATGTGCGAATCTTCCCTGATGGATCAACAACAAAGAAGCCCTTGGCTGCAGCACATTGGTAGCCAATGTGTACTCTCTTGTATTTTTCCAAATCCTTTATGGCACAGATAGGTATTTCAGTACCTACATTACCATATCGATTTGCATATGTCAAGACTTCTTCGGCTATGTCGAGCATTCCATTTATCTGTTCAGTAGTTAGGCTCAGTTCATCCATGTATTGCAGTCCTCGGCCACCAGGCAGGAACCTGTTCAAAAGGATGTCGTGGGCACCATGTATTAATCCCTGCGAAATAGTCTCAAACAACTCATGATAGTTCTTTTTCGTCACGGTTACATTCAAAGTTGCTTCTATTCCGTAATTCTTTGCCACTTCAAACCAATGCAGGACACCTTCTACGTTATCAACTCCAGTATGATCCTGGAATGTCTCATATCCGGGTAGGCTCATGCTAAGATGTACATTCAGCTCTTTAAATAAAAGCATGTACTCTTCTCTCATTGCAAGCCCATTTGATATAAGGACTATAGGATGATTGAGATCCCTTTGTTGACCTTCTTTTCTAATGAATCTCAGAATATCTTCAAAGCCTTCCTTCAATAGTACCTCACCGCCAGAGATTGAAAATGACTCTACGCCCTTGTCATAGAGCTTATCAATGGCCATCTTCCACTCCGTCACAGTCAACTCCTTTCCCTTCTGATATGTCGTATTTGGGGCATACCAGGGACAGGAACAGAATCTACAACGATGGTTACAGTTGTATGTCAGTTCCAGAGCAACCGATTTGGGGAGGCTGATAATATGCATCTTTTTAGATTGAAATACCTGTCATTCGTTTGATTAGAGGCAGCTCGTCCTTTATTACGTGCGTATTATCGAAGTAATCTGTATATGTTTTCTCGTTCTTCAGGAAAGCAATGACTGCATTATAGTCATCCTCGTCGTTTGAGACTGCAAGATGATAGTTCTCCTGTTCTTTCGTTTTAAAATAGAACACAAAATACATTTCACCATCATAAAAGGCATCGCCGTCTTCGTCTTTGAGTCCAAGTTTTGCAACACAATCAGAGCATAGTTGCTCAATCTTAGCGTCAAAACCAAGGTTCTCTATGGTTTTGATCTTCTTATTGAGTATATGCCTATCGACTTTCCTCCAAGACATTTCCTGAATTTGTTTGCCACATGAATCACATTTGGTCATGACTGGTTCAGGAGGTGCTGGAGAATAGCACATAGCTCCCATGCTCATGGGGACTTCTGTCTCATCATTGGCGAGTGCCTTTAGCTGTTCAATAAGCTCTTCTTTTGTTAGATGCTTCATATTATCGGGTTTTAATTGATATCACAAATATCGTGGCAAAATTATAATCCAAGAGTGCAATCTATCTGCACAGATGATTTTTATTTTATCGAAAGTAGTAATTATCTGAAATGATTCGCTTTAGGTGCAAAATTACATAAAAACGATTAGAAAATTGGCCAATTCATCTATTTTTTTATAAAATAGTTGTATTTTTTGCGAGTTATTCGAGGTTTTTGCAAAAATTTCACTATCTTTGCAGATAGTATTTACCAATAATAAATAAGGTACAATGGAGAATAAGCCTATTAACAGGATCAAAGTGATGCTCGCAGAGCGGATGATGACAAACAAGGATCTTGCCCAAAAATTAGGTAAAGACCCGGCCACTATTTCCAAATGGGTGACAAACACTTCCCAACCAAGCTTGGAAAACTTGATTGAAATTGCTCGCTGTCTGAAATGTGAGATTAACGACCTCGTACGTACAGATTCCAATTCCTAAATGAATTAGCTTAGAGACTATGCCTGTAAACAAGAACGCCCTATTGCGCTACCAGATTCTCGACCGCTGCTTTAGCGATTTCCATAGGAAGTACGAGATTGAAGACCTTCTTGATAAGGTCAACGAAGCTCTCTACGACCTATATGGAACAGAGGTCAGCATCCGTCAGATACGCGATGACATCAAGTATATGCGAGACCGGGTAACTTACGATGCCCCTATCAAAGCTTACCAGTATGACGGGAAAAAGTGCTACTACCGCTATGAAGACAGGAACTTCTCCATCTTCAACAATGAGCTTTCGGCTGAAGAAGTAAGCACTCTTCGTTCTACCATCGATATGCTTGCCCGTTTCCGTGACGGATCGAAGAATGCCTGGTTGGAGGAAGTCATTTCAAATTTGGAGTATCGCTTTGGTGTAAAAGGCAAAGCCGAGAATATTGTTTCTTTTGAACAGAACGAACAGTTAAAAGGTCTGGAGTTTTTGGATGCTTTAATTGATACTGCCATCCATCACCAACCTATAAATCTTCAATATAGGACATATTCAGGTAGAGAAATTAACGTTGTCGTTCACCCCTACCATGTCAAGCAATATAACAACAGATGGTTCTTATTCGGCTTGGAGCAATCTCCTTATGGTGACAGAATCTCAAATAGAGCACTTGATAGAATAGTTAAGTTCTCAATCTCAGATGTTGCTTTTATCCCAAATACAACAATTGACTTCTCAAAGTATTTTGATGATGTAGTTGGAGTGACTATTCCCGATGAACCAATCAAGAAAGAAACAATTGTGCTGAAATTTGATTCAGACAGATTCCCCTATGTTGTGTCAAAGCCAATACACCATAGTCAGGTAGTCCTTGATGAAGAGCAATGTACTATTCAGATTGAAGTACGTCCAAATAATGAACTCTACTCCAGGATATTTTCATTTTTCCCACAGGTAGAAGTTCTGGAACCACAATGGCTTAGAGAGTCTTTCTGCAAAAAAATCGAGGATAATCTGAAAAAATATTTGTCTGAGAAGAAAGACTGCACAGATAAAGTATAACTTTGCGCTAAGAATATAAGAAATATATTTAAAAACGAAGAATTGAATATTTGAAAAAAAAATAATGGCACAGTTTAAAGTCGGAGATAAGGTGATACGGGAAGATACCGGAAAGAAGGGTGTCATTGTGGAGGTGTACCCTGCCCGACGCGGTAGACAGTTGTACATGGTCAACTGGGGTGGTATTTCCAACGAAGCTTTGGAAACAGAGCTGATTCCCGATTGTGACATCTCCAACCCTTATGAACGTTGTGCCAATGGAATGTTCGGTACTTTCTATGAATTTGCTCAAAAGAATACATCATTTAAGATCAGAAGTTCAAACAACAGCTCCATATCTTCGCTAAAGGCTTCAAAGACATTGTTCCGTGCCTACCAATTCAAGCCCTTGCTAAAATTTTTAAATTCTCCGACTAGGCGTTTACTGGTAGCTGACGAAGTAGGTCTTGGTAAAACCATTGAAGCTGGCCATATCATGTTGGAGCTTAAAGCTCGCCGTGAGTTGAGAAACGCCATAATCGTATGCCCCAAATCATTACAGGTAAAGTGGCGCGAAGAGTTGATTGAAAAGTTCGGTCTGGCATTCAAGATATACGATAGCACCAAAGATCTCATTGCCGACTTGGAAGATAATGACGGGCGTGTTCGTGCCATCATTAATTACGAAAGGATCAGAGTTCGTTCATCAAAGAAAGATGATGATACCAAAAAGAAAACTCCAAACTTTGCAGAGTATCTTAATGAATCAGACAAGAAGTTTAGTTTGGTCTTGTGCGATGAAGCTCACAAGATGAGAAATAGTGAAACCCAAACATATAAAGGTGCCGATATTGTAATGGGAAGGGCTGAGTCCGCAGTTTTTCTAACTGCAACGCCAATCATGATAAGCACCGAAAACCTGTATAACCTGCTACACTTGTTAGACAGTTCAAGATACTTCAATTATCAGATTTTCAATGCTCGCCTACAGGAGAACAGACCATTTGTTGAAGCTATCACCTCTGTAAACAAGAAATTGCCACTTTCAACTATTGCAGACAGATTATGCAATGCCGAGATTCAAACTAGTTTCTCAAATTCAGACGACGAAGAATATTATACTAAAACTGTAAAAGTGGACGAGGCGTTTGCTTCTGACCCAATCTACACAGAGATCGTTGAACGTCTTCATTCGGAAGATGACTTGGGGAACCGTGCCCGTCTTCAATATCTGCTGAATACAATGAGCGTGATGAATAACATCTTCTCACGTACCCGTAAGAGGGAGGTCACAACAGACATGTCACAGGCTGAAAGAAAGCCCCATCTTCAGAAGGTTGTCCTCACAGATAACGAGCAGATTGAGTTTGACAACGTAATTGAACAATATATAGAAGACAACTCATATACTGACGAATGGGGAGAAGAAGTGCTTACGCAGGGAGGTGCACTTGGGCTTGTTCAGAAGAAGCGTCAGGTGGCAAGTAGCGTATATGCCTATCTTAACTCTGAGGAATCTCTTGATGAGGGAATTGATGAATATGCCGACTACGAAGATACAAAAGTTGAAAAACTGATAGAGATTATTGAGGAGGTCTTTAAGCATGGCACAAAGAAAATTGTTGTGTTTGCTCTCTTCAGAAGAACACTGAAATACCTCCAGATTCGCTTGAAGAAAAGAGGCTATGGCAGTTTGATTATCCACGGTCAAGTGGACAACAGAGCTGAGATCTTAGAAAACTTTAAGAAGAATCCAGATAATCACATTTTGCTTTCTTCCGAAGTTGGTAGCGAAGGTCTTGATATGCAGTTTTGCAATTCAATGGTCAATTATGACCTACCTTGGAACCCCATGGTCGTAGAACAGCGCATAGGTCGTATCGACCGTTTTGGTCAGAAATCTCCTATAGTGAATATCTACAACCTTGTTGTGGCCGGCTCTATTCAGGAAGACATATATATCCGTTTGCTGGATAGAATTGGCATCTTTAAGGGAACTATTGGTGACATGGAGGCCATCCTCGACGCACCAATTACCGCCGGAGCAAAAGTCACCATCCAAGATGTATATAACAAATTAGAACGTGAGCTATATACAAGTAAACTGACAGACGATGAGAAAAAACGTAAGATAGACGAAATCAGTCAAGCATTTGAAAACGAAAAGGAAATCATACGTCATCTTGAAGAAGGTATGACGGACACTTTGACGAACGATGCTTACTTCCAAAACGAGATTCAACGCATACTACATAATAATGCTTATGTAACGGAAGACGAACTGAAGAACTACTTCGAGTCTATCATAGAGAAACATTTAACCACGTGTAATCTTGTTGAAGTCAGTGACAAAGTTTACGAAATTAAGGTTCCGTTAAGTGATCAGAAGGTCTTCTCTGAATTCTTGCTTCGAAATCAGACAGAGGGAGAAGAGAATGAACTTGCTTTTAGACGCTTCAGACGTTCTTTGGAAGATATGGAGCATATCTATGTCACCTTTAGCCAAGAAAAGGCCTATGATGACAGGTCGTTACTGTTTCTGAACATATACCACCCTATCATCCAGGCTTGTCTGAAGTATTCCCTGACACATGAGGACAAAGCAAAAACTTCATTCTGTTATTCATTAAAGGCCGATGATGTTTTGAAATCAGGTGCTGCATATTACATGAGTACATTCCAGTTCACAACATCACGTATGGTTCAGGGCGTATTGAAGCACAGTGAGACAATGCTTCCATTTGTTTTCAACATTACCAACCGTGAAATAGAACACAATCAGACAGTAATAGACCGACTGTTTAGTGTTAGTCAGTCACAGGGATATGAATATAATCCTTCAGCAGATTTGTATGATACAGAACTGATTGCTGACATGAGATATGACTTTGCTGCTGAAGTTAAAGCAGAAAGAACCAATCGCCAGGAGGAATTACGTCGTCAGGCTGAGAGTGAGCGAATCCACAGTGAGGCGCAAACGAAGGAATACTACCGTTCTCGTATGGATATCATCAAGGCTCGTATCAAAGAAAGAGAAGACATCTTGGAGTTTGTTTTCAACGATGAAAAACAGCGTCGTAGTCTCGAAAACATCATTCGTCTTGATAAAGGCCAAATGGAGCGCCTGAAGAAAGAACTGGATGACCGCCTGGCAATTATCAACGAGGATCCTCAGATAAATGTGAATGAACAGTTGATGACTCTTAATCTAATTAGAATAATATGATTACTGTAGGTTTGGATTTTGGAACTCATCAGACAAAGGTCTGCATCGAAGACAAACAAGGTGCTGAGACCCACTACAAATTCCAGAGGTTTAGGAATTTGAATGGTCAAGTTGCAGTACACCTTGCCATCTGTTATCTACATTGATGATGATAGGATGCTGCACTATGGCTTTGCTCCCAAAAACAGGAAATGTACTGTCATTCGTTATTTTAAACAGGCAGTATTCCGCAACCATGATTCGAAGAACATGAAGCTGTGGGAAGCAGCTTTCTATACGATATGGTATCTTTCCTTCATCATCTTTGAATTGGAAGAGGAATATGGACAAGATTTCACAATTCAGATGGGTGCTCCCACAGACAGCGCACGATTAAATGACGCAAAAGCCATTGCTGTGTCTCTTGTGGTAAGTGCCTACCGCTTGGTGGAAAATGTATTTGAAAACAATAAGGAAAAGTTTTTGAATTGTGACTACGACACCTTAATGGAACAGACAGAGGTGGTTCGTTATTCAGATAAATTGAAAGATGATTTCGGCCTTCTGGTTTTTCCAGAAGCATATGCCTGCTTGAAACCGATGGTTGGCCGTGGTAAAGTGTCTACAGGTATGAGTTTGATAATTGACATTGGAGGTGGTACGACGGACATTTCATTCTTTACTATTGAAAACGGACAGCCACAAGTCTATGATTTCTTCTCTGTAGACAAAGGACTGAACTTCCTGACAGGTGTTGATGCTAAGTCACCAGGAACACCTCCGTCGAATAAGATTATTCCAGAAAACACCACGGTATTTTATACAGAGATTGTAGATCTTTGTAACAATTTGGTGGAAAGATTAAAGAGTGAATTCAAAAGTCAGACAGAACTTGAAGTTAGGCGATTGACGGATGCTTTGAAAAACCGTCCTCTGATCTATACAGGTGGTGGCAGTACATACAAGGAGGTTTTATATCGATATAACGATTTCAAGGAACTGCATACTATCTCGTACGACAATTGGAAAAGTAAGCTTTTTGATGATGATGCACTTTTCAGGGATTCTTCGTTGTGTCCTGTTCTCTCGACTGCCTACGGCCTCTCAATCAGCGTTGCTACTGACGATATTACCAAAAAACCTCTACGAGACATCTTTGCACATATCAGGGGCGTTAAGGAGGAAACGGAAGTGAAGAAAGGTAGAAAATTAGGAGAGGCTTTAGGAGGTTTTGATTACGGTACAGATTGGGATGCTTGGAAATAAAAAGAACTTAGATATGGCTAAGAAGAAAAAAGTAAAACCATTATCGAAGGCTGAACTTAGCAGAATAGGCAGCGATTTCGAGGAACACCGCAAAAAGGTGGGCCAAATCCTTTATGCTAAAGGGAAAAGTGTAATAAAGAAATCTAAGGAAGTCATCCAAACAGATGCCCGAACGATTATACATGAGGCAAGACAAAAGAAAGAGGCATTGAGAAAGAAAAAGCCACTTGCTGCTCTTAATGGGATTAAAGACCTTAAAATTGATGGCAGCCGATTGATGGACTTTCTGAAAGACATTAAGTTCAAGGAATCACCATCTCAATCTAAAGAATCTCAACAGTTCGAAACTGTAAAACCTGAGCCGGTCAGAGTTGAGTCCAAGCCGAAGGTTAAACGTCAAGAGGCTACTTCTTATTACGAAACATGGTATAATCTGATATATTCAGAACTTAAAAGAACAAAGAAAACGATATAAATAAAAAAACAAACATATGAGTACAAACGAGTTACAACAGCAGACAACTGTTAATGTTCAAGAGAAAGCCAACCTGATTTGGGCTATTGCCGATAAATTGGTAGGTGTATATAAGCCACACGAATACGGAAACGTGATACTGCCGATGTGCGTGGTGAAACGCTTCGAGGACACGCTGACACCGACCAAGCAGAAAGTGCTGGACGTGAATAAGCAGCTAGACGCTGACGGCATCACCGTGAAGCAGGGCTTCCTGGAGAAGGCCGCAGGACAGAAGTTCTACAACCTCTCCCCCTTCACCTTCGAGACGTTGCTCAGCGACCCTGAGAATATCCGTGAGAACTTCGAGTCGTATCTGAACCACTTTTCTGAGAATGTTATTGACGTGATTCACCGTATGAAGTTCCAGCAGGAGATCGAGACAATGGCTGAGAACGGGTTACTCTATCTGGTCATCAAGGAGTTCTGCACGGAGAAGGCTTATTTGGGTATCGACAAAGTGAGTTCGGTGGATATGGGCTACATCTTCGAGGAACTGGTGCGCAAGTTCTCTGAAAGTTACGATGAACATGCAGGAGCACACTTCACCGCCCGCGACATCATCAATCTGATGACGGAACTGTTGGTGGGTGAAGACGAGGAGCGATTACAAGACGAAGGCATCACAGCAACCATCTATGATATGGCAATGGGTACTAGCCAGATGCTAGGCTGCATGAGCGACCGCCTTTTGGAGATTGACCCCGATGCTGACATCACTACATACGGACAGGAGTTGAACGAACAGACCTTTGCTATCGCCAAGGCCGACACGCTCATCAAAGGTGGCAATGCCGACAACATGCGGCAAGGCGACACATTAGGCGATGATAAATTCGACGGCTATAAGTTCGACTATATCATATCCAACCCGCCTTTCGGCATTGAGTGGAAGACGAGCAAGGCTGCTGTCGAGGCAGAGAACAAGAAAGGCGCTGCCGGACGCTTCGAGCCAGGATTGCCTGCCATAGGTGATGGTCAGCAGTTGTTTCTTCTCAACGGTGTAGCGAAGCTGAAGGACACGGGACGCATGGCCATCATCCAGAACGGTTCACCGCTGTTCAAGGGCGATGCTGGCAGTGGTGAGAGCAACATTCGTGGCTACCTTTTAGAAAACGATTGGCTCGAAGCCATCGTGCAACTGCCTAACGACCTGTTCTACAACACAGGCATCCCCACATACATTTGGATTATTACTCGCAATAAATCTTCTCAGCGACAAGGCAAAATACAACTCATCGATGCTTCCCAGTGCTACGAAAAACGCCGTAAACCTCTTGGTAATAAACGTGTGGATATCACTGAGACAGCTCGACAACTCGTCATGCGAGCCTACCACGAATTTAATAATGGCGTGGTCAAAACGACAGTAGCTGACGGGACAGAAATTTGTGTAGAGAGTAAAATTTGCGTGAATGACTACTTTAAATATAGCAAATTATTTATCAATAACCCGGAGCACGATGCTGAAGGTAACGTGATGCGCGATAGCAAAGGGAAACCTGTGATTGACAAATCTCTAAGTGATTCCGAAATTATTCCCTGGTTGTCTGACCGTGACGAATATTTGCAAAAGAACGTGGCACCTTTTTCGCCAGACTTCATCGTTGATGAGAAGAAGACTAAGGTTGGTTATGAGATTCCTTTTTCTCGTGAGTTCTACAAATATACTCCATTATCCCCTTCAGCAGACATTTTTGAGGAATTGAAGACTCTTGAGCATAAAGAGGCAGAAATAATGAGCAAATTATTACATTGACACTTTATGAAGCAATATAAAGATAGTGGAATAGACTGGATTGGTAGAATACCAGAAGGTTGGAAAATAAATAAATTTAAGCATTTATTTCGAATCAAGAAAATAATTGCTGGTAAACTTGGCTATGATGTTTTATCTGTAACCCAGCAAGGACTAAAGGTTAAAAACATCACCAGCAACGAAGGTCAAGTTGCGAATGACTATACCAACTATCAATTGGTATTTCCTAATGATTTTGTCATGAACCACATGGACTTGTTAACAGGTTATGTTGATGTTTCAAAACAAGAGGGTGTAACAAGCCCTGATTATCGTACTTTTTATGCTATTCATCCCAAAGATATTATTAACCAATATTATTTATATATTTTCCAGTTTTGTTATAAAGCGAGGCTTTTCTACAATTTAGGTCAAGGAGTATCTAATTTTGGGCGATGGCGTTTGCCAGCTGAACAGCAAAAAGAGTTTATGTTGCCATTTCCTCCAACAAAAGAGCAAGTCAAGATAGCTGAATATCTTGATGAAAAGTGTGGAGAGATTGATTCTCTCATAGAGCTGCAAGAACAGATGATTGAGAAACTGAAAGCTTATAAGCAGAGCGTAATTACAGAGGCAGTCACAAAAGGTCTTGACCTCAACGCCAAGCTCGTCCCTTCCGGTATAGACTGGATTGGAGAAGTTCCTGCAGGGTGGAAAGTATGCCGAATTAAAGATATAAGTTCAATAAATTCTAATTCCCTTAACGAAAACACACAATCTGACTTTGAGTTTGATTATGTTGACATAGGTAGTGTTTCATTTGAGCAAGGAATATATAAAAGCGAACACTACTTATTTAAAGATGCCCCTTCAAGAGCAAGAAAGAAGGCAAATCTTGGAGATATAGTAATGTCAACAGTCAGGACGTATTTACGTGCTATAGATGTTGTAGATACAGTTGAAAAATCACAGTATATATATTCGACTGGCTTTGCAATTATAACGCCAAAAGCTAATGTGTTGAGTTCATTCCTTTCGTATATTACAAAAAGTGATTGTTTCTTAAAACAGGTTATTGTTTATTCTAAAGGCATTAACTATCCTTCTATTAATACTAACGAGTTGATGGCAATTTCGGTTGCTTTACCTCCTATAAGTGAACAAACAATCATTGCCGAATATTTAAGTAAGAAATGTAAAGAGATTGATGTACTAGTCAGTATTAAACAGCAGAAGATAGAGAAACTAAAAGACTACAAGAAGAGTATTATCTGCGAAGCCGTTACAGGCAAAATTATCATAGAATCATAAATAATTGAGATATGGACAACAACGACTTGAAAGAACGGGATTTTGAAGCCTACATCGAACATTGGCTTCTCACAGAAGGTGGCTACACAAAGGGAAATCAGGCTACCTACGATAAAGAACGGGCCATTGACCTTAAGACGATGGTCAAGTTTCTCCGTCTGACACAAACAAAGAAGTGGGAACTGTATGAGAAGAAATACGGTGTCCAGACGGAAGACCGTCTCTATAACGTGCTTCAGGACAAGATTCATGAACGCGGCCTGATATGGGTACTGCGTAATGGTATTGAAGATCTGGGCTTCAAGTTCAAGTTGGTCTATTTCGAGCCAGCCAGTCCGTTGAACGAGGAACTAAATCTGAAGTACCAGCAAAACATCATGGAGTGTACCAGACAGTTCGCCTACTCTACTCAGAATCACAATACCATCGACATGGTGTTGTCGGTTAACGGTATTCCTGTGGTGGCTCTGGAGCTGAAGAACCAGTTGACCGGGCAGAATGTAGAGAACTCACGCCACCAGTGGATGAACGATCGCGACCAAAGAGAAGAACTTTTTCAGTTCAACCATCGCATACTGGCATACTTCGGCGTGGATCTCTACGAGGCAATTATGGCCACTGAACTGCGGGGAGATAAGACATTCTTTATGCCGTTTAACCAGGGGAGTAACGGAGCTGGAAACGTTGGCGGTAAAGGTAATCCCGAAGCACCAGAAGGTAAATATACAACATGTTACCTGTGGGAGCGGGTGCTCAACCGTCGTATGCTACTCTGTATTCTGCAGCGATATATCTCCCGTCAGGAAGAGGAACGTATCAGCATCTATAAAACGCAAGATGGTAAAATACGACAGGACAAGCGGAAGAGCGTAAAGATAATCTTCCCAAGATACCACCAGCTCGATGTGGTTGAGAAGCTATTGGCTGACACAGCAGAACATGGTTCTGGAAAGAACTACCTCATACAACATTCGGCAGGCTCTGGCAAATCTAACTCTATTGCTTGGGTGGCTTATCGTTTGGGCGCACTACAGAACACTGAGCTAAAACCGATGTTCAACTGCGTATTTGTCATCACCGATCGCCGTATTCTTAACTCCCAGCTACAGAACACTATCCTTGGCTTCGACCATGTGGATGGAACCGTAGAAACGGTTAAGGACAGCGATTCTTCAACCAAGCTGCGTGACTTGATTAATGATGACAACTCACGTATTATCATCTGTACACTTCACCGTTTCCCGCTAATCTATAACGAAATCAAAGAGCATGCAGGTAAGCGATATGCCATCATTGTAGATGAAGCACATTCATCACAGACGGGTAAATCGGCAGAAAAGATGAAGGCAGCACTGGCCGACACAGAAGAGGCACTTAAAGAGATGGCTGCCTTACAGGACATTGCAGAGGAAGAACTAGAGAAGAAACGCGACGCAATCATGGACACGCTGTTGGCTCAGGGACAGCACAATAACCTGTCGTTCTATGCCTTCACTGCCACGCCCAAGCCCAAGACACTTCGCACCTTCGGCATTTGCACTCATCAGGACATAGACCCAACCAAGTGCCGCTACGAGGCCTTCCATACATACTCCATGCTACAGGCCATCGAGGAAGGATTTATTAAGGATGTACTGCTGAGCTACACCCCATACGGTGTAAGCTACGAAATCACCAAGCGAATCACGGAAGACCCAGAATACGAAGAAACCCCTGCAACTAAAGCAGTAAAAGCATTCCACGACAATCACCAGCACGTTATCGACAAGAAATGTGCCATTATTGTGGAGAAGTTCCGTGAGGTAACATTACCCGCCATGCAAGGCAAAGCCAAAGCTATGGTGGTGACTGCCAGCCGTGCCCATGCCGTGCGTTATTATTTGGCAATCAAAGCCTACTGTGAGCAGCAGGGCTATACAGATGTGCATCCATTGGTGGCTTTCTCTGGCAAAGTGAGTTATCAAGAGCAAGAATACATCGAGACACAGATGAACTCTACGCCAGACTATAAGATTAGCGAAGCTGGACTGCCGTTATTCTTCGCCTCTGACCTTTACAATGTCCTTGTCGTTGCCGACAAGTACCAGACTGGTTTCGACGAGCCACTGTTACACACGATGTTTGTTGATAAGAAGTTGCGCGACGTGAAGGCCGTACAGACGTTGAGTCGTCTGAACCGTGCCCATCCTGACAAGGTGGACACCTATGTGCTCGACTTCGTGAATGACCCAGAGGATATCAAAAAAAGTTTCGAACCATTCTACACAGGAACCGAACTAATCAAGCCTATGGACTTGAATTCGGTCTTTACCTTGCGTGATAATATCCGTGAACTGAATTACTGGAATGATCAGGATGAACAACGTGTTGAGGATATAGTAAAGACTGTGAAGAAGGATGACCCGACACGATTAGGAAAACTGTCGAATGCATTCAAGGGAGTGGTAGACCGCATCAATCAGTTAAACGAGGAGACTTTCTACACTGTACGCGGGCTGATCAAGCAGTTTGTGCGATTCTATAACTATCTTGCACAGGTAGAACGCACTTATAACCGTGACTTATATCGTACATACATATTCTGCGACTTACTCCTAAAACTCATCAAGACCAAGCCACACGAGCGTCCCGACCTGAACAAGCAGCTCATGCTGGTCAACTCACGCATCGAAGCAGGAGAGACACAAAGCATCCATCTTGACAAGAATTCTGGTGGATTGTCAACACCGAAGCCGGGAGCTGGTAATGGCCCAGACGACAAGCGCGACCTGCTTTCTAATATCATTGACAAGGTGAACATGATGTTTAGGGGCAATTTTACCAAGGAAGATCGAGTGCTGGTTGAGAGCATATATGACAAGCTGAATCAGCCCAAGGTACGTCGTAAACTGACCAAGCAGGCCAAGAACAATGATCCGAAGCAGTTTGCTGAGAGTATCTTCCCAGAAGTGTTTGCCGAGGCAGCTCAGGAGTGTTATGGCGACCAGATGGAAGCCTTCCGTCGGCTGTTCCAAAACCACGACCTCTACAATAGCATCATGTCACAAATGGGTAGTATGATGTATGCGAACTTCCGTGCTCAGGACGAAGCTGTGTTTAATCCTGAGAGATTTAAGCAAAAGATCATCCCCACCCTAGAGAGAGAGTTTGCTGGGTTTAAGATGCTACCGAAGCCACTGCCACAGGTGGCTGAGGATTTAGTTACCATTATCGCAGCCAAGACAACCGATGACATTGACGGTGCCAATGATGTAATTCAGAACGCTTTCAATCGTTTGTATTGCAGTCCAGTAAAGGTATCATTCGTCGATAAGAAGCAGCACTTTAATACGTTGGTGAGCCGTTTCGAGGTGTTCTTAAAGAAAGTGTACTACCTCAGAAACCATACTACGATTGTCAGCACAAAGCCTGGCAGCGAGGGACAGAAGGCAACTCTGGCCGACTGCATCTATCAGACACCTTGCCTGAAACGCTTGAAGTATAGCGAAGATGTAAACGATAAGAAATTCTTCGACTATCTCTCGAAAGTTCGTGACTGGAGAAACGATAACGCGCACAAGGCTCCTACTTCTAGTGAACAGGAATGTGATGAAGCAATAAACATTCTCACATCAATTTACCTCTATGTAGTAGCCTTTGGCATCCGTAGCCGCGAACTGTTCCTTATGGCAACAGAAGTTCCTATGCAGACTGATTCTATGCCAATGGCAGCAGAACCTCCCGTAGAACCTGACGACGAAAAAAAAAAGAATAACATGAAGTGTTTATCAGTTCAACAACCTTGGGCTTCAGCTATTTGTACAGGAGTAAAGGACGTAGAGAATAGGACATGGCAGACAAAGAATGCCCCTGGCCGTATTCTTATACATGCCAGCGCAAAGAAGGTGCCAAAGGACTTTGATGCAATGAACCTCGATCCAGAGATGATTTCAACGATGGCGAACCTTCGCCTATTTGGTATCATGCCGGAGTATGAGGATATGCCGTTGTCTGCAATCATCGGTTATGTCGATGTGACGGGCTTTGACTCAGACAACAACAATGATTCTCCATGGGCTGGTGCTAACTGTACGCATTGGCATCTAGAGAATGCATACTTATTTGATGAGCCTATAAAGGATGTCAAAGGAAAATTGGGCCTGTTCGACTATCCAATTGACGAGAACAATCTGCCCCCTGCCCACAAGGTAGAACAGAACTTCCCCGTTTTGGAGGGCGAACATCTGACTTTCCATGTTGGTGACAGGGCTTGGCAGATTCTGCAGGAAGATGGTACAGAATTCTGTGTGGATATTAACGATCCCTACACAATCGGTGCTATTTGCAAAGAAGATTCTTTCGAGTTAATGCCAATTAGCGAAATCACATTCATTCATGGCGATGAAACCATGAATCGAAAGGTGACGAACTACGCGTGGGATGCATTTAAAGATGCTGACGGAAAAGATCAAACATATCAGAATGAGGAGAATGGCCCTGAGATACCTTGGATATATGCAATATATGAATTGGCTAAAGAATAATATCAGCTGATATATGGGTGAACTGTTTAAATTATTAGGACTAGGACTCTTTTTCGTATATAATGACGGAGAGAACGCTCAAAAAGGCGGAGGATGTCTGTTGCTCACAATTCTGTTTGTGGGGGCTGGACTGATTTATCTCATTAATTGTTTCTTGAAGTCGGACATAGTTGGTAAAGATGTGAAAGACGTTATCGTAACCGTTCTAATGGTTATACTGATACCCACTGGTATTTATTGTCTGTGTAAATTCATCAAATATAGTATCGAAGCCCAAAAAGAAAAAAACAGGTGATGTATTACGAGAATTATAGTATAGTACAATTTTAATTATCTATTATGTATGAAAGTTGCTATCAGATGTATCTACAATAAGGCGGTGAAACCATCATGCGATATTGTCTACATGGATAAAGAGACATGGGATCGCTTTCGGTTTGAGCTTCACAACCGCAGGCAGATTGCTCTCAAACTTTTAGGTAAGGAGCAAATGGATACCTATATCAAAGAAATCGTATGGATCCCATTGGATAATCAAGACAAGCTGTTAATTGCTCCTGGTTGCGATCCAAAGCCTGATAATGAATAAAATATAAACGTGTTGCATATGGAAACCTTCTGCATTATTACATTCATTGTTCTGGTTATTATTGCTGTTGCCAAAGGGACGAATAAGCTTTTAGGACCAATTGGCTGTCTGGCTTTAGTAATCATCTTTGTAGTCATGACATGTGAATATGACAAGGAAACAAGAGAAGAGTACAACATAAGTGACGAAGAAGAATCTAAAAGAAAAATGGATGAAGCTGTAGAAGAGATACGCAAAACAAAGCAGATGTATATAGACTCCGGTTGGGTAAAGCCGCCAAAGATGTAAGTTGAACCAAATATTAAAGGAATATGTACGCAGACAATAGTATAGAAATTACCTACACGGTGTTCGGTTTCGACGAAGCTGGAGATACATCGTTTGATATGGAGGTTTCTGACCACCTTTACAACAAACTGCAAGATGCAGAAGATGAAGGAGAAATGCTCGATTCTGATTACATTTCCGATGAAATGCCTGGTATTCACAGGAAGATACTAAAGGCCATACGTGATAATATGGAGGAAGAAGGCATGAACCCAGATGATGGTATGATAGAGAAACGATATCCGTGGGGAGCACATTATAAGGAATATGATTCAGATGCTTCGCACATGGAGATGTACAACATGGCAGAAGATGATGATATTGAGTACTCAATAACAATATATTGATATGACAGATCAGAAAGAAGTAATATTGAAAGCGATTATCTATGAGATTGTAATCGCGGCAGGCGACGAAGGGACAAAGGCACTTCTGACAGCAGACAACTTGCTGGCAGACATGGCTGTTCCTGTAACGCAGTATGACTTTACCTATGCTGACAGGTCAAAGTTAAAGAAGCTATTTCTTGCTGTTGAACGCTTCTTGAAGTCATCAAAGATGAAAGTACACAGCTATACCAAAGCTGGACTTCAAGCTAAGTTCGAGTCATTATGGGTTCCAACTTTATCTGAGAAGGAGAAACAGAATCTTATCGCCGATTTCCGAATAATAGACGGATTCGATGATGAAGGCTATGCTATCTTCAATGAGAAAACCTTCAATACGTGGAAGGATGTGTTCTCGAAGGAAGTCAATATTCCCAGACTTAAATATAAAGTTCCACAATTTGGTGGTGGCTCATCGTGCGTAGAACTCATTGATGACAGACCATTCACCTCATACCATCATACATATACGGATGGCTTCAAGGAGGCCCCACTAACCATTTCTATGGATGAATGGTGCCGGATAATCGACAACGCAAGCAATAGCATCAAACGTATGTTACAGTGCTATCTGCAAGCTGGCCGTGGCCAGAGATATACGCTCCAACAGATGGAGGAAATGTTTGGTGTTAAGGCCGATGCCCTTACTGGCAGCATAGTTGCTCTTGGCAGACGCGCACAGCACATGCTCAACTTCGCTGTGATTGATGAAAAAGATCCTGATGTTCGTCATTACTGGTCTACTCCTACCATCAAAGCCCGAAAGGAGAATGGTCTATGGGTATGGGAGCTTCGACCAGAACTGATGGATGCAGCCGAGAAAGTATTACGAGAAGAGAAATTCCCAGAAGTGAAACGCTTATGAGTCCAAAAGAGCTTGTCGCACAATTTATAGAGGAGAAATTGGAAGGTGACATCAATCGCTTGGCAACCTTCCCCTTGGGCAACCTGCGTAATGACAATACGTTTGGCTGTCCTAACCGTAATTTCGACTCTGATGATTCAGAGTTAATGAGAGCTATCTATTGCTTGGTGTTCTGTGAAACCTGGGAAAACCTTTCTATGGATAATCTTGGCGACGACAAACTTCGTGGCGACACGCTCAACACTTATAACACCCTATTCTCTCAGCCATGGAATGAGAAGTTTACTGCCATTTGGCATCCTGATGACAAATTGTTGTCTAAGATGAAGGTGTTCCAAACGACTTGCTATACTGTTGGTAACATGGCAGTCCTCCCGGACAGACGCATTGGCGAATGGAGTATCAACAAACATCGTGGATGCCATAATGAATGGCACGATTATGAAGACAGGTTCTTAGATGCGCTTTACAAGGTTCTGACTGGAGATTCTGACAGAGATCTTGATTTGGAAGAGCTGGTTGAATTGAATAAAGAGGACTTTAAACCTTTCTATGGCAAGGATGGCTGGATCAGGTTCGTAGAAGGAAATATCCTCAAAGACTATGTAGATACCAATTTTATTCCTATTATTCACTCAAAAGGTTACACTTACTGGCGTGGTGGATATACTAATCATGACCGATTTATAGCAGAGTGTCATCGTTATATCGATGAAAGTACTAGAATCATCAACAATCGAGCCATGATTATCATTGAGAGGATTAAACATCATTTGAACAAAGCAAGTATAAACATATAATAATATCGGCATGACAACAATTCAAGAGCAAATAAATGCGGATGGAGTAAGATTTGCTGAAACCAATATTCAGGCTGAAGAATGGCTTCAGATGCTGAATGATGGAGTCATCGGCCAAAGACAGATAGAAGTATTGTTGTGCTTCTATCGTGAGCCTGAGCATCAAGGCATCTGTAAGGTGTTGGCAAAGAAATATGGTGGCAGCATGAACAACTTCAGCAATCCTATTTGGAGAATGGGACAAGCTGTGCAACAGTACTTGAACCGCTTTGAAGTCAAAGGCTTGACAGATAAGGGAGAAAGCACGGAAGAAAATGTCTATTGGGTCATTCCTATGAACGGAAAAGACTCCAAACAAGGGTTTGTCTGGACTGTAAAGCCGGAATTGTGCAAGGCATTGGAGTCATATCTCTATCAAGGACTTCTGGATTGTTATAAGAACAGGAGAAAAACCATTGATCTGATTGAGGATGATGAGCTATATAAATGGCAGATGGTGGATAGTTGCGCCGGAAAAAACGGTGTGGATTTAATCAGAGCCATAGTTGATCATCCGCATAACAACCTGATGGATTGGCGACAGAAAGATGACTTCAGGAAGATGGCTTCCCAGAAACCACAAGAACTAAGTAATCTGTTGGAACACTTGTTTGATGAGACGATAGAACGGAAAGATAGAGTACAGTCGTTCCTTAGTCACAATGCCAGTGAACGAAGTCTTTCTGTGTTCCTCTGTTGTCAGTACCCCAACACCTATATGCCGTATAAAGAGTCATATTATGTTGCTCTATGTGAATACCTTGGCATAAAGAAATGCACAAAGGTTGGGGAGAAATACTTGCACTATATGGAAATTATGGCCCCATTGGTAGCCATCGTCAAAGAAGATGAAGCATTGCATAAGCTGCTATCCAAAGATATTGAGAAATACCCCTCGAACGACCTGCTCATAGCACAGGACATAGTATATACCATTTTTGAACGTCACCTTATCAACCCCAAGAAGATGAAAGATATATTTGAATGGATTCCCTTCTATAAGGAATTGGCACAGAAGCTTTTGGAATACAAAGATAATCCAAGTAAATTAGCCTCAGTCATTTATGAGAACTTCGATCGTGACAAAGAAATTAAGTTTCTACATGATGGAGATGGCTCAGATTTTAATGAGATTGATCCGTTTACCGTATTCAGTATCATCAATCGAGTAATGAATAATCGAGTTGATATGATCAAGAAAATGAGGGAGCTGTTTGATATTAGTGCAAAGGCACCAGATTCATTCGACGGTATTCCCACTCAAAACCCGATGAACGCTTCCTTCTGTAGCTTCAGTGAAAACAGAAGTGAAGACGGAAAGGATATTGAACGACTCTGGAATCTCTTTGAGAAAGCGTTGCAAGGTGAGGAGGACATGGAACAGGATTTCAATGATGTGCTAAAACAAATGAGTATCGCTGTTCCTAAGCTGACAATGGGACTCTTCTATGTTAATCCTTATAATTATCTCTCTTTGGACGGCAATAACCGCAGGTATCTGGAGGATTATGGTGTTAGTACCAAAAACTACCAGAAAATGAAATACGCTGATTATATTGATTTATTGGAACAAGTGAAAGATAAGATGGAGAAAAAAGAAATTGCAGAGCAAAGCTTTCCCGAATTTTCAGCCAATGCGTATAGTGGGGATGGAATGAGTGATGACGATGGCACCGACGAAAGCTATTATCAGGAAATAGCAGAACTGCTCCGTTTCAAGAAAAACATTATAATTGAAGGAGCACCTGGTGTTGGCAAAACCTATGAATTGCCACGTATTATTACAAGACTTTGCTTCCCTGAATTGGGTAGTATTCCAAAGGCCGTTTTGTCGAGCAAGTTCCAGCAACTGAAAGATAATCATCAGGTGGAATATGTTACCTTCCATCAGTCCATGGACTATGAAGAGTTTGTGGAGGGCATACGACCACAGACAAATGATGACGGAAACGTAATATATAAAACCGAGGACGGCATCTTCAAACAGATGTGCGAAGAAGCCATGAAGCCCATAGTCGAGGAAAACAAACTGAAAATCAGAGGAGATGCCACCGTTTGGAAGGTGTCGCTTGCGGGAACTGGTGATAACCCCGTCCGTTCAGATTGTATGAAGAACGGTCATATCAGAATAGGATGGGATTACTTAGGTGAAGACCTTTCGCAAGTTCAGGAGCCACGCTATGAAGGAAAAGTAATCCTTGATGCGTTCTATGACAAGATGAATATCGGTGATATCGTTTTTTCATGCTACTCAGCAAGGTCGATAGATGCCATTGGCGTGGTCACAGGTGAAGCCGAATGGCATGACGAATATAAAGATTACAAACGTCTCAGGAAGGTGGAGTGGCTATTGAAAGGTGTCAACGAGGACATTTACGAGCTGAACGGACAGACATCCATGACGTTAGGTACTGTCTATCGATTGAATAATATCACACTGGATAAGGTGTTTGGTATTCTTAATTCATATGGTGTAAGCAATCCTACTGAAGCAAAGAAGAACAATCGCCCCTATGTCCTGGTCATTGACGAGATTAACCGTGGTAATGTCTCGAAGATCTTTGGAGAATTGATAACACTTATTGAACCAGACAAACGGGCAGGAAAAGCATCTGAGATAACAGTCAAGTTACCATATTCGAAGAAGCCGTTCGTGGTTCCCGATAATTTATATATTATTGGTACAATGAATACTGCTGATAGAAGTCTTGACACACTTGACTATGCCATGAGACGGCGTTTTGCCTTTGTCAAGTTCAAACCTACTGTCATTGATGTCGAGGGCTTTAATGAAGAACTGTTTGCTATGGTTAGTAAACTCTTTATCAGCAACTATGATGAGTATTGCGAGAATGCAGATGCTATTCTTCAACCCTCAGAATATCTTGCTGATGAGATTCAGCCGTCAGATGTATGGATTGGCCACAGCTACTTCCTGATGTATGACGAAGAAGGCATTGACAGGACACAATTAAGGATTCAGTATGAGATAATACCTATTCTTGAAGAATATATCAAGGATGGAGTATTTAAGGATATAAATGAAGTTAAGAACGTAATTGAGGCCTTGATAAGTTATACGGATGCAACATCGGATAATTGAAGCAACAGAACAATGGGACGCAAACGTTGTATCAATTGACCCTCAGACTGAGTTAAGTAAGGACTCTTACCGAAAAGAGGTTAAAAGACCTGGCGATACAACCGCATCCGAATGTTTCTCCTTGAAGAAAGGGGAAACAGGATGGCATATGTCCACTTCATACTTTATTGGTGTGGACTGGCTTGACTTACAAAAGTCAGCCTTGCGTGTTTCGCCAAAGTTCAACTCTTTTGATGATCCAATAGAGATTGACTATCTGAAAATGCTTGAAAGTGCCTTATGTGAGCCTAAAAATTTCCAACACCTTGACGGTCTCCTCTGGGTAGATTTCAGCCAACCGGCCATTACTATTCCACGTCAAGATGATAATCTGTCTTTGTTCCTAATATCGGAATATATACAGGTTATGGCACATATCACGTCAAAAGGTCTGAAGAAAGCATATTACTTCGAAGAAGAGAATCAGCGATCAAAGCTGAAAGGAAAGTTGTTGCTGGCTCAGAACATCAAACGCAACAATTTGAAGGGTAATTATGCAGATAACTACTGTAGATTCCAGAACTATGGTGTCGATATTCCTGAGAACAGGCTTCTGAAAAAAGCATTAACTGTTGCCTCACATATTCTTGACGGATATAAAGAAGAAACTGTCAAACAGCTAAAGACCACTGTATCATCTATACGCCCACGATGGCAACACGTCAGCGGTGAATGTGATGAACGGAAGATTAGTAGTGGGAAAGTTAATCCATTTTACAAGGAATACCCGGTTGCAATCAACCTTGCTAAACTTATATTGCGCAAGATGTCTTTCAATCAGGTTATGCATGGAGTTTCCATGACCACTACACCACCCTATTGGATTGATATGAGCAAACTCTTTGAAATGTACGTTTTTGCCCTTTTGAGAAACAGATTTAGCGACAATGTCATTTACCATCCACATTTTAGAGGGCAAGAGCCGGATTACCTGTTGCTCCCCAAAGAGGAAAGACCTCCATATATTATCGATGCCAAGTATAAGCGATATGCAGAACGGCCTATTGAGACGGATGACATTCGACAGGTTTCTGGCTATGCCAGGATGAAAACTATTCGGAAGAAACTTGGTATAGAGAACCATTCTTTAATCCCATGTCTGATAGTTTATCCTGATCAAGAATGCTCTAATGCCATTCCTGATGATAAGGACTGGCCAGAGGAAGGGCGTTATCTCGATATTTACAAAGTTGGCATACAGTTACCAGTCATAATAAGGAAATAAAGAAAACTCAACGATATAAATATGACACTAACAGAACAAGAAATAAAAGAAATGTACCGTGACTTCTCTGCAAAATTCAGCAACCACCTAATGAGGCTACTGATAGAGGAAACAGGAGATGGCACAAACATATCTGTGTCCCCGTCAAGGCTACAGGTAGTGTTGATACTGCTTGGAAATTGGGCATCATCTGAAGTTCAACGGGCTATTCTCGATGTTGTTGGCAGCGATGTGATGGATATAAATGAGGCGAACATCCTATGTGATAAAGAGCAGTTGAAACTGACTCCATGGGAAACCTCTGGTGGTGATGAGCACATTCCGCAAATAGAATTGAGTACTATCTTATGGCTGATGAAGGGTTTGAATGTAAACCAACAGGCTTTAGATAAGATTTCATCCTATTATGACATTTCTACAGAAAGAGTTGACTTTACTCAACAAAGGACAAAAAATATCATCAATAAAGCTATTGATTTTTATAGCCATGGACTGATCAAAGAGCTGAGTGTTGATATTTCTCCTGACACAAAGGCATTAATAACGGACATACTATATTTCAGAGCACTATGGGATGAAAAGTTTGACAAAGACAGAACTACAGAACAACTCTTCTATGGTACAAAAGGTAAAGTAACCGTTCAGATGATGAAACGCCAGGACTTCATGCAATATGGAGAAACCAGTAAATGTCAGATGGTCAAACTCAGATATATGTGTATGTCCGAACAAAACAAATCGTTTGTTATGCGTATCTTCCTTCCTAAAAAGGGCTATACGCCTGATGATGTCCTCTACGAAATCTGGAACAATGAGTTTTATTTGGATATGGAAGAAGAAGAGGTAAAGCTTTCTCTCCCCAAATTCACCATAGAATCAAAGGTGAATATGAAGAGAGCACTCCAACAACTCGGTTTGGATTGTATTTTCAAATCACCTGATATCATACCTGACTGCATAAAAGATCTGCAGATATCTGATATTTTGCAACAAGTGAAGATAAAGGTCAATGAAAATGAGACCGAAGCTGCTGCTCTTACAGAAGTGGTTATGTGTTTAGGTTGTCCCTCTCCTGAGCCGAAGAAACCGGTAGTGATGACAGTAAATCGTCCATTCCTCTTTGAAATTGCTGAAGAATACAGCAATACTATTCTTTTTGCTGGTCTAATTAATAACATAGAAGAATAAGAAATGAAGCTAACTCCACTTGGCAAGAAACTAAAATTCTACATGCTAATGGTATTTGTTAGCATCATTGGAATAGGACTATCATTCTATTTCGTATGGATTCCTGTATTCTGGGTATTAGTCATTTGCCTGATATGGAGTGCTGCACAAGTAATTAGTATCGGAATGGATGCCAACTTACATAAGTATAATTACAAGGGGCAGCGTCATGGTTCTGATTTACTCGTAGAATATGAACCAGAGGATGCTGAATACGAGAGAGAGAAAGGCTGGCAAGATGAAAACGAGCCAATTGTTGTAAATGTAGATGTAGAGGTTAAAACGAAAAAATAAAGAAGGAGGGCGAAATAATGTTAGGTGCAATTATTGGTGACATTGTAGGTAGCCGTTGGGAATTTAATCCAACGAACAATTATAATTTTGAGCTATTCTCAGACAAGAACGGTTTTACAGATGATACCATCTGCACTGTAGCAGTGGCAGATGCCCTACTTCATGGTTCTGATGAATATGGCAAGTATATTCATAAATGGTGTCGTAAGTACCCGCATCCCATGGGAGGCTATGGTGGACGCTTTGCCAAATGGGTAATGAGCGACAATCCACAACCCTACGGAAGCTATGGTAATGGTTCTGCCATGAGAGTAAGCCCTATAGGATGGTGGTTTGAACAACCAGGCGAATTGGCTGAACATGCCAAGAAATCGGCTGAATGTACCCATAACCATGAACAAGGAATCTTAGGAGCTATGGCAGTCGTAGATGCAATTCGCGATTGTAGGGTACTTCGTCAGGATTCCAAAGGAAAGCCTATTTCTGAGAATGATATTTTGATTATGGGAATAGACCATGCCGTAATGCTCTATTACGAGTGGCCACAAAATTTCAAGCTCAACATAGAAGAGTACCGTAATAAGTTTGATGAGACCTGTCAAGGAACAGTTCCTGTTGCCCTGTGGATTATACAACATAGTAAGAATTTCGAGGATGCTATCCGTCAGGCTGTCAGCCTTGGAGCTGATGCAGATACGCTCGGAGCGATTGTAGGAAGTATAGCAGAAGCATTATGGGGCATTCCAGAATGGATGAAAGATAAAGCCCTCTCCTACTTGCCCGATGACATGAAAGCAGTAGTGAAAGAGTTCCATACCCGTCTGAACCGTCTTCGTAAGCTCACCAAGATGTGTCAGTTCTATTACGTTGGTGACTTCAAATCAGTTGACGATAAGGACAAGGACGTTTGCGCTATTGAGCGGGAATGGGCGCATGATCTCGCACGTAGCTACACAAATGCAGACAACATAAAGGCAGAAATGGCCAAACGCTTTCCAATGGAAGTATGGCAGGACATCGCTGATGATTATGACCTTCCAGTATCACTCGTTGGGTATATAGCTAAACATATACTTACCTCACGGCACAAAACTCCCAATGCATTGGTTAAATATCTCAAAGACCATTATTACATGAGAATGGAGCAAGCAGCCAAGAAAAAAGAGGAAAAGGTGCAGAAGCAACAGTTTATGGCCATCATGCACTGGAAATTGGGACTTGGGGACTTCAATAAAGTCATGTCAGGGGAAAGTCCTTTGCCTGACAAGTCAAAGATTGCAACAGCGAAAGACTGGCATACTGAGCCAATGCCAGACGACCCACAGGAAGTTACCAATATGCCCTTTGATTTCAAGATTCCCAATAATGCTATGGCCATCATTCGTAAGGGGCATATACCAGAGGTCCAGGAAGACCACTGGTTCATGTATTGTGATGATGAGTATATCCGATACTACCGAAGCTGGACAGGCATGTGTGGATTTGAGGCACATTACAAAAAGGCAGAAGGTTGTTATGTTATAGATAGTCTGAAGATGAATCATGCTCTGGCAGAATTTGGCGTAAATGGTGACGAAGCAGGTGCTGCACTCTTCTGCTATTTAGTCATAGCAGAGTCTGGCGGTGATGCCGATGCAGCATGGCAGAACTATCTCAACAAATGGGATATGTTGGTACAGAAATATTCAAAGAAGGAATAGATATGACAAGACAACACATAGTTTTCCTGACGGGTGCAGGTATAAGTGTAGAGAGCGGATTGAGCACATTCCGAGGTAAGGATGGAATGTGGACAAATGAGGAATGGGCTTATCTGGCCAGTACTGATGCCCTCTACAATGATACGCAGAGGTGCCTGGATTTCTACAACTGGAGGCGTAAACAGCTTTCCGAGGTGGAGCCGAACGATGCACACCGAATGATTGCTGAGTTGGAAAAGGAGCACGAAGTGACTGTTATCACCCAGAATGTGGACAATCTTCATGAACGTGCTGGATCCTCTCAGGTTATTCATCTTCACGGCGAGCTCAGTAAGGTCTGCTCGATGGATAACCGCACAACCTGCGTGAAAGAATACCCACTTACAACTCCCATCATGGTTGGCGACAAGGCTGACGATGGTTCTCAATTGCGCCCATATATCGTAATGTTCGGCGAATATGTTGACAGCATGAATGTAGCCATCAACTATGTAAGCTACGCTGACATCTTTGTAGTTATCGGAACCTCTCTTCAGGTCTATCCTGCCGCTGGTTTCATCAACTATGCCCATCATGAAGTTCCCAAGTATGTCATTGACCCTGGAGAAATGGATCAATGTACTCAATTGGGCTTCACTCATTTTAAAACAACGGCTTCAGAAGGAATGAAAATGCTTTTGGATGCTTTCAAAGAATTATAGCGTATGATAGATTATATATCAATTGATGTAACGGACGCAAAACAGAGTGCAGTACCAGAGGATAAGTTCCGAATCAATAAATATAATTTCGGAACGCCATTTGAGGATTTGGTACATAACTCTGTGCCCTATCTCCATTTCCAGGTTCTTCGTCCAAAAGATGAAGAACAAAGGGAAAAGGCTATGGCCTATTTTAATGAACACGGAAGGCTCTATACTGCCTTTGTGAACTGTCTCGATATCCTTTTATACATAGGTTGTACTGAGAATGTCTATATCAAGTCCACTATGGCAGAGGTTAAGCCAGAAGAATTCAAATCGATAATGGCTCAAGCAGCGCACTGGTATAGGTTTTATGGCATGCCATAAACAACGAGTAACGATTTTGATCAGTTTAAGATATACATAAATATGGCATCATATACTCCACCAATTCAAGAGTCTGATCCATTAGATGATTTACCATTTTAAATATATTGATATGGAAGAAAAAGATTACAAAGCTTTAACAGAAACTACTTATGAAGAAAGAATGAGTAGTGTAGTTGACGAACAAGGTGTGCGTTATACTGCGGATGGTAAGAAACTTATATCTACACCCGTTAGTTTGTTTGGTAGCTATAAAATCAAGCCTGGTACTGAATCAATTTGTGATAGCGCATTTCAAGGAAAAGTTGATTTAGGAGTGGTTGAAATCCCTTCATCAGTAAAATATATTGGGCGTTGCGCATTTGTTTATTGCTTTAAATTGATGTATGCAAACTTGCCACCAAGCATTGAATTTTTGGGTAAAATGTCATTTCTAAACTGCGACCTCCAAACTGTTATTGTACCAGATAGTTTAAAATATATTCCCGGTTCTGCGTTTGCTGGAAATCAGAATCTCAAACAAGTTATATTGCATTGTGATATTGAGAGAATAGAAGATGGGGCTTTTTCAAATTGTGGCATGGAAGAATTCACTTTTCCACCGAAAATTAAAATAATAGAGAATAGTGTCCTATCAGAATGTCGGAAATTAAAGAAAATAAATATTCCTAACGGTGTAGTTGAAATTAAGAATTCAGCCTTTTCTAGAACGGCGATTGAAACTTTAGAGATTCCAGACAGTGTTGATGTCATTGAAGATTATGTAGTATGCGATTGTTGGAATTTTAAAGGAGCAAAAGTTCCCCAAAACGCCAATCACATTGCAAAGCATGCACTTGCAACAAGGTTTGTTTGGGATTGACTTATCTGGAGATTTTTGGTTTTTAAAACCAAGCTGAGTAAACATGACATGAATATTAAGTATATTAATGCAAATAAGTATTTTTTTCTATGGCAAAAATAAATTACAGTAATGAAATTGCTCCTCAGATTATAGAGGAAGCAAGAAAAAGAATATTCAATTCTTTTAAAGAAAAGGGATATATTGATAATATAGATTCTGATCCTGTCGTAACTATTGAAGAAGATTCGATTTCTATTTGTTCTAGTATATCTTATAAGGTTACGAAGTATTATATGAATCATAATCCCAGCCAAGTAAATACTCACGCCCCTGTTTATTCTTCTCTACTATCCGTATTTGCTGCAATGGCACTCACTATTGAGTGGGCTGAAGGTAATACAGAGTCTCCAGAAATCCTCTTTGACGAGATGATGGAAGAATCACCAATAGACATTTTCGATGAATATCTTCTTGAAAAAATAGGTATCAGATACCAATCAGAAGAGTTTAACGATCTCGTTTCATTGATTAATCAAACCTACATTGACAATTGGATTTACATACATGAAGAAGCAAAAAAGAAAGGTATTGGCACTCAGATTATGTTTGTTATAGACAGTCTGAAGATTATGTTATCATTAGGAGTTCAAATAGAGAAAAAGCGACTTGGTTTATAAGCTTTAAGTTTCATTATAGAGTATTAGATGATGAATTGTTTTGTTATTTGAATATACACATGATAGCGTACCTTTAGGATAATATGGGAGAGTTATCTGTTTGTACCAATTGTATGGAGACTGTAGAGTTTCATTGAGGTACAAATAATTGCTATTGTGAGATATTATTTTATCTATAAATATAAGGCAGAAACATAAATTTTCTGCTTTTTTTTATTTACTTTTTATCAGTGCAGATAGACTGCACTGAACCTGTTTACCTTTGCACTGTCAATATTAAAATAGAACAATTATGGGATTTTTCGATTATCTTTTATTCGGTGCTTTGATAAACAGTCTAAGGAACAGTGGACGGAGTAACAACACCCATTCAAGTTTTTCTAATGACAGTTATGATCGTGGTTATCATGATGGCTTCGATGATGCTTGTTCGGATCATGAGGATTATTGTCACCATGACGACTACGACAGCAGCTATGACTCTTGTGACTGTGATTGCGATTTTGACTGTGACTGTGGATTTGATTTCTGATTACATAATAAAAACAACTACGCTTATGAAAAAGATCACTTTTCTACTTACCTTCTTGATGGTATGTGTTGCTTCGTTTGCACAAGACGAGCCGAATGACACCATTAACAAGCCCAGCAAGTTTGCAAGCTGGACTATTTCAGAAGCTTTCCAAGCAGAAGCAGGCTATGTGGGAAGCTATTGGAAGCCCACCTTTAACATTGCTCTCGATAAGGAGGGCTACTACTGTGTAGTCAATCTGTATAATCGAAATGGTTACTACTCTGTTGATAATGAAACCCTGCCACATCTTTATCTGAAGACTGACAAAGGAGAGGTCGTGGATTTAGAGATGGATGGTGATGAACCCGTTCACAAGCTCTATCTCAAAGGCTACTATTCAATGAATGTCTGGATGCCGGGGAGATATGTTACCAGATTCATCTATTACATTCCTGACATTGATAAGTTTCTCTCCAATTACTATGTCAAATACAGGGTTTGGCTTGGTGAAGGCTTCAAGGATGTGGAACTCAGTAAGAGCTACGCCAAGAAATATAATAATAGGTTGAAGAATGCTGCTAATGAGGTGACTAACAAATATGAAACCAAAAAGCAGTCATTGAACAATCCACTTGAAGGATTCTAAGGAGCCTTTGTCAGAAAGCCAGTTTAGTCAGGCACGAGTTCTTCACGGAACGGATAAAGTTAATCAGGATGGTCGGGTCAAAAGCCTTTCCATCCTTTTTTGATGTCAGGTGCAAGTGTGGGCCTGTTGAACGTCCTGTGTTCCCTGACTTCGCGATGATTTCTCCTGCTTTCACAATATCGCCAAGGGTAGCATAGGCTTGGGACAGATGACAGTAGCTGATGGTGTAGTTCGCCGTCCTGACTGTCACATATTTCCCGGAACGGCTATCCTTTCCTACTCCAACTACCTCACCAGGCAACATTGAATATACCTGTTCATAATGTGCTTTCAGGTCTATGCCATTATGCATGTAATACTTCTTGGTAACAGGGTGCTTCCGCATTCCGAACTTGGAGTTTACCTTTATCTCGTCGAGAGGATAAGAGACGCTGAAGTACCTGTCATATAAGGCTATGCTATCTTCAGATGACTCTGATAATGTGTCCTTCGGAACGGTCGTTCCCTGTTCTGAAGGGCATTCTTCATTCACACCAGTTTCCGAGGTCAGGATCTTGGGTCTCTGGCTGTTGGAAGAGATGGTGTTAAACTGGGCACAGGCATCTGGGCAGCTGATGAAGCTCCAAATGGTCAGTGCTGATAATGTGATGATGTGTTTCATGCCGCGAAATTACTGCCATTCATCGTGCGTAGCAAAGATAAGCCTTGCTTTTCCCTATCATATAACATTTTTTGGTGTTATAGTATGATAAATGCCGTAAATTCATACTATAAGTTTAATTTAGCATAAAAGGCCATCCTACCCTAACCCCTCATTCAAGGAACTACCAGGCAAACCAGTACATTTGCCTGAAAATTCTCATTTATTTCATTTATTAAATTCAAAGTAATATGAATTACAAATTCTCAGAAAACGAGGTGCCATTTGGCATTCTGCAACGGTACGGACTGACACAGGAAATGGTTGAAGACCTGCCATTGGATGTCTTGCAGAACATCTACGACGGCAAGCGTTCTCCTGTTCTCCCCGTACAGATGACAGCGGATGACGGGGAATTGGTCAAGGATCGTACCCGTTTCTCTCTTGTCCGTAAGAACGACGGCACAGTTGATGTCCTTTTCTATCCTATCCGTGAAGAGATAGAACTGAAGAACCTGAACGATGCCCAGCGTCAGCGTCTGGAAGCCAACAAACCCATCATCGGCTACCGCCATGAAGGAGAGACAGAGGCTGAACGAGGCCCCAAGTGCTTCATCCAGCTTGACCCGGAGAATATGCAGGTGTTGTCTGTTACCACACCTGTCATTGGCCGTAATCTCCAATATGTGATGGATGACCTTCATCTTACTGGAGCCGAGATCCAGAAGATTCAGAACGGCGAAGTCCTCACCATTGACCTCAATGATGAGCTTGTCTCTGTCGGAATCGACCTCAATTCCAAGACCGGCATCCGCTATGCTGCCGGTGATGAACAGGTATGGAACCGTGAATCCAAGCGTGAATGGGACAAATACACCTTTGGAGCATTCGGATGCTGGGTCATGGATGACAATGGCAACCTCGACTATGTAAGCGAGGAAGACTACACCGAGGAGCTTTGGAACGAGCAGAAGAAGCAGGGTATGCGCATGCAGCATCAGCGATAGGATTATTGTTTCACTATAAACACTACAGAAATGGAAGAAACACAGTACTTACCAGAGGAAGAGCTGGTTGAAAAAGTCCAGAGTGGAGAATACGGATGGCTTGAATACATCAACCATCATTCTCCTGAATGGCAGGAAGAGTTCTCTGATTACTGCCAGGAACATAGTCTCACAGCCGACGAGGACACCGCAAAGCAGTTTGTGGACTACAAGGATAGGCTGATGGAAGAGAGCATGGATAACTAAAGTAATAACCCCGAAATTCTCAGATTATGTCGATAAGATCCAATTCAAGACCAATGGGATATGACCTTGCACCTGAATTGCAAGGCATTTTGCGTCGTAATGGTATGCAAGCCCATATCATCAGTCAGGGAGATTCCGTCATGCTGGCCGTTCAAGGCCATGACTCTCCCCTTCTTACCTATCATTTGAATGCCAATCAGGTTAAGGCACTTACCGACTGGGGAACCAACTATGCCAACAAGCATGCCTACGACACCTTTGCCTCTCTGGTCGAAAAGGACTTCTACATGCCTCGTAACTTCGTTCATGCAAGAAATGCCAACGGTCGTGTAGCCATGGGCTTGCACGGCTACCGTATTGGTACTGGTGAATATGGCCGTATGGGACGAATGCCTTACGCACACCGTGACATGTGGGGATTCCATCATGGCTTTCTTGGCTGGACACCCCGTAATCAGGATGGTTTCCACATGAGACGTGTTGGAGGAGCCTTGTTCATGCAGGGTACGCCGATGGTGCCAGAGCGTCCTGACGGCAGGATGAAGCCAGGAGAACTTCGCTCTGGCGCGTATGGTTTCTACTATAAAGGACAGCAAGCCGTCACTCCACAGCCACAACAGGATGTCCTGGCAGACTTGCAGAGTGTTATCACGCCTATACAGACACGTCCACGTCCGCAGGAGCCAGCCAAGCCATATAAGGAGCTGATAACCTCCAATGTCTATTTCAGTAACGACAAATGGCAGGAGGTGCTGACCAGCCATGGTATTCATGTCGATGCTGAAGCCAAGACGCTCACCATCCAGTCCTCTGCTGCCAAGCAGGACTTTGTGTATGACCTGACCGATGTAGAAGTCAAGAAGCTGACCAGCAACTCCATCAAGGATGTTCCTGTAAACGCCCGTCTGGATATCATTAATAATGTTATCAGTGGTGACTTCCATGACAAGGTAACGATGGATATGCTGAATAGCAACGAACACCTTTCCATCAAACTGAAGCCAGAAGTTGAGCAGCAGCTCAATGAAAAGATGCGTCAGGAGCTGCCACAGCATCTTGTAGCCGATCCAAACATCATTGTCGCTCCTGAACAGGAAGACAAGACTGTTGCCCATGTCAACGGTAATGCCCTTTATGAACTCAACGGGGATAAGGGCTGGTTCCGTGAGGGAAGGCATGGCAGAGAGGTCACTGTCGATGACATCAAGGTTGAGCCAGTCAAGAAAGAAGACGGTCAGGATGCTGGAGAAGCCAAATACCGAATGAATGCTGTCATCAACGGGGAATCCATATCCCACGAGATTACCCAGAAGCAGTATGAGAAGTTCATGGCCATTGATGACTATCATCGCATGAAACTGTTCTCACATATCTTCCATGAGGTCGATATGAAGAATATGCCTGGAGTGAATAACGGCATCGGTGTGAAGATCGGTGCTGCCCTGCTTGCAGGATTGGCAGTCACCCATGACTTGGTACAAGGCCGTCCGGGTCCGGCTGTCTTCGTCGAGCATCATCATGACGCTCCACATGGCCATGTCTATTACAAGCCCGGTGTTGACTCACCGCAAGACATTGCTGCCAGAGCTTTCGAGGCGGGTCTCAATGCAGGAGAACACGGTGTTGGACTCGGACATCAGCGATAAGGTATGGGACAGTTGAGCTATGAGGATTTCAAGGACAAACTGAGTATTCAGGATGTTCTGATAGACGCAGGCTATACGCTTAACAAGCGTGATGGTCTGCGCTATCCCTCATATGTCCGTCTGGACAGTACAGGAAGGAGAATCAGAGGTGATAAGTTCGTCGTTACGGGTAACGGGAAGTGTTGTTTCCAGCCACCAGTGATGAAGAACTACAACATCATTTCCTTCATCAAGGAACATCCTAACATGTTCTCCGACTACACGCCTGGCATGTCACCAGACAGGCTTGTTAACCTTGTCTGCTGTAGGCTTCTCAACGAATCGCCCGACGAGAAACAGGAAAACGCCGTTATCTCCCAGCCAGAGCATATCAAGCCCTTCAGTATGGATGACTATACCATCATGAAGTACAGCGGCTCACATGAGGATGTCAAGGCGTTCTATCCGTTCTTCAAGTCAAGAGGCATCAGCGTACCGACCCAGAAAGCCTTCAAGTCATATTTCTGCAAGGCTTCCAAGGAGGTTGATAACGGTATGATATACAACAATCTCTCCTTTCCCCTGACGATACCAGGCAAAGAAGGTGTCGTCGGCTTTGAGGAAAGGGGCATGATGCGCCAGAACGGTCAATCCTACAAGGGGAAGGCGGCAGGCAGCAATTCCTCGGAAGGTCTCTGGATAGCCAGTCCCAATGACACAGAGCTGTCAAAGGCCAGTCATGTCTATTGGTTTGAGAGTGCCTACGATGCCATGGCCTATTACCAGATCCATGTGAAGGAGAATGAGGACTTGGGTAAGGCCGTGTTCCTCTCTACTGGCGGCAACCCTACTCCATTACAGTTCAGGGGTGTGATTGTGGCTGCTCCACATGCCACCCATCATCTGTGCTTTGACAACGACCTTGCTGGAAAGCAGTTCGTCATGAACTTCCAAGGTGTTGCCAATATGGTGAAACCATATAACGAAGCAGCCCTGACCTATCTGAACACACCTGGTTCCCCAGAGGTGGATGATAAGAAGTCTGAAGCCCTCAGCTACCTTCCTGAATCAGCCAAACAGCAGTATTTCAAGACATGGCGGCTCGTCGAGGAGTTGGCTACGGCCTATCTCTGCGAAGATGACAAGAAAGAATTGAGGAAGCAGATAGACCAAGGCTGGAAAGACCTGCGGGATATGCTCGAAGACTGTATCGTAAAATCAGAGAGAGAGGTTCCCAAGGAGGGCTATAAGGACTGGAATGACGAGTTGCTTGACAAGAAGCAGTACACGCTTACGGACACTATAGAGACCGTCTTTGATGATAATGGCAATGATGTCGTCATTGAGGAAGATCTTGAACATGAAGAGAAACAAACCCATCACCACAGATAACCATGCAGTACCAACAGCCAGCATTTAAGACCGTAAGGCATCATCCGCACTGGATGCAGTTTGTCATCAATGAGTTCATTCCTCTATGCCTGTGTCTGGCAGCCTTTGCCTTTGCAGGTATGGAAAATATGCCGTTCAAAGGGTTCATCCTACAGGTGGCCTTTCTCCTTGTCCTGTTCATCCTCTACAAGTTCGCCTATCTCAAACGGCTCAGTTACTATGTCTCAGGCGAACAGCTCATCATCCAGCATGGGGTGTTTACCACCAACAACAACTATATTGAGCTATACCGTATCGTCGATTACGATGAGAGAAGGAGTTTCATCCAGCAGATAGTTGGCCTAAAGACCGTGACCATCTATTCTGGTGACAGGACTACACCTCATCTGGATATCATAGGAGTTCCCGTGAAGATCGACCTTGTGGCCATCATCAGGGAACGTGTAGAATACAACAAACAACGAAAAGGAGTATATGAGATTACCAATAGATAGCCAATTTGACAAACGGTGGCTTGTAGTGTCTCTGCTTGCCATCCTCTATATGTTCGTCCTGAGTACACGGGCTTCTGCACAGATAGCATCTTCCAATCCTCTGGAATATGCGGCACTGGCAGAGGGCAACGAGCTTATCAACGGACAGATAAAGTCAGAAATAGACAATCAGCAGAAGACAGCCCTTTTCCAGAATACGATTGCTGCCGAGTTTACGCAGATCCGTAAGTGGGAGAAGAAGTATAACAGTTACCTGAAGACTGTTGACGGCTACGCCTCTACCCTGAAGGCATGTACGACACTCTATGATGACGGAGTCCGTATCTTCATCAGTCTCTGTGACCTCAAAAAGGCCATCGGTCACAATCCACAGGGTATTGTCGCCAGTATGAGTATGAACAACCTCTATATCGAGACGGCCACGGAACTGATTTCCGTCTATACGGCTCTCAGGGAGGCTGTTGCCAAGGGAGGCACGGAGAATATGCTTACTGGAGCAGAGCGCAGTAAGACCCTCTGGGCCTTGAATGACCGGCTGGCTTCCTTCAATAAGAAGCTGAACAAGCTCTGCCTGAGTATCAAGTTCTATACGATGACCGATGTATGGAACAGTGTGACGGCAGGGATGATTGAGAGAACAAACGGTGAAATTGCCAACCAAGCCCATTCCAGATGGGTCAGGGCGGCAAAAACAGCAGGATATTAAATATGGCAAAGAAGGTTCTATTAGTATTACTCCTGTCTATCGGCATTGGAAAAGTGTTCGCACAAGGCATAGACCCTGCCCTGGCAGGAATGATTGTCCTCTATACAGACAAGGCCAAGAAGGAGTTGAAGCAGCAGGAAAAGATGATGCTGCTTGAAAGTACAGGCCATATCTGGATCAAGGAGGAAGTTGAGGGAACCACAGACCTGCAGCGGGAGTTCAACGACTATCTTGACAGTTTCCAGTCCATCGTCATCTATGCGGCACAGATTTACGGATTCTACCATGAGATAGACAAGATGGCCTGTAACCTCAAACAGTTCTCCAAGCAGCTCAGTGACCATCCGAGTAATGCCCTTGCCGTTGCCCTCTCTTCCAATAGGAACAAGATATATCGGGAGATTATCCTGAACAGTGTCGAGATTGTCGAGGACATCAGGCAGGCCTGTCTCAGTAACCACAAGATGACAGAGAAGGAACGGATGGAAATTGTCTTTGGAATCCGTCCGAAACTTCAGCTGATGAACAAGAAACTGTACCGACTCACCAAGGCTGTCAAGTACACATCTTTCGCTGACGTATGGGCAGAGATAGAAGGTGGAGCCGTTGACAAGGCAGATAAGCCGGGTATCACCAGGCAATGTATGCAGCGGTGGAAAAGAGTCGGTAAACAAGTACGTCCGTAAAATTATATAAACATCTAATTATAAACATATTATGGGTTGGAGTACATTCTTAAAAACAACAGGGAAATATGTCCTAAAAGGAGGCCGTGCAACTGTCGAATCCGCTGGCAGCGCAGTCATTCATCCCCAGCGAACCATCAAAGGATTGGGGACTGCAGCAAAGACTGCTGCCGTTGGCGGCGGTATGGCCTATGTCGGTTGGGAAAAGCTCACCACAGACAAAAGCGTGACCCGTATTGTCGGTGATGCCGTCGTCGGAGAAGGAACGATGGAGTCCGTCTCAAACAAGGTTGATACCGCCATCGAGGGAGTCAATGACCTCAAAGAAAAGGTCGGTGAGACTGTTAGCACGATGAATGAGGCCATGACCGATGTGAATTCTAAATGGAGCGGCATGTCCAATTTCCTTCGAGGCATATTCTCAGGTAACGGAGGTAACATGATAGGCAATTTCTTCAGTAATCTGGGTAAAGGCAACGTGTCAGGACTCAGCCTTGCAGGTCTCGTTGTCTCTGCCCTACTCGTCTTTGGCCGTTTCGGATGGCTTGGGAAAATTGCCGGAGCCGTCCTCGGCATGATGATGATCGGCAATAATGCGAATATGAGTCAGCTGCTGGGTGGCCAACGTCAAGCACCGCAAATCGCACAGACAGAGCCACAGCAGCAGACAGCTGGTGGTGGAATGAGAAGATAACAAAAGAAATATAATATGCACTACACGCAAGAAATGATGCTCCAGTCAACAAGTGGCTATTGTATGCCCTTCGAGGAGCGTGACAAGGATGTGGAGATGTCACTTGGCTATGGCAGACAGAAGCATCCACTGACAGGAGAAATGTTTTTCCATCATGGAATAGACTTCAAGGCCAGACGCTACATCTTAGCAGCTTTGGCTACAGGAAAGGTGTCGGGTATCGGTTCCGATGCCGTTCATGGTGTCTATCAGGTCATCCGCTATGGTGATTACGAAGTCACCTATTCCCATCTGAGCAATGTGTTCGTGAACTTCGGCCAGCCTGTCAAGGCCGGTCAGGTCGTGTCCGTCAGCGATGAGCTGCTTCACATGGAAGTGAAGTTTAAGGGCCAGGAACTGAATCCGCTTGAATTCCTCACGATGCTCTATGGGAATGTGAAGGCCATGCAGAAAAACGGGAATATTTTCACTCCTGAGTTTGTGACCATTGACCTCGACGTACATAACATGTACGACAAAGACCAGAAAGAAGTCGAAGACCTGATGATGCGTTTCTATCCTTCGTATATGGAGGATATGTTGCATGGAGCCTATACGGTTCCAAAGCATACGGAACAGGCATTGAGGAACATCTTCACGGTCTCAGCCATGAAGGAATACTTCTATGAGACTCTTCCCAGCATGGCTAACCCCCTTGGCATGTGCGCACGATCCATTCCACTGGCAGAGAAAGTCCAGAATCTGCTTATAGGCGATTTCCTAAACTATCTCGCCCTTCGGCATCAGATATTCCTGTCGTCGCTCAGCACTCTCGAAAAAAAAAAGCCGAAGACATAGCGATTGCCAGCAGTGACCTGATTGATCCCCTTGCTGAGCTGGACTTCGACATGCAGAGCTTTGACATCCCCCGTCTTGTCAGCGTATATCCAGACCGTTCTGGTATCAGATGGTGGACGAAAGCCTGGTTCAACAACAGCGAGACTGGAGAGGCCGCCATTGAGATAGACCGTCAGGTGGCCATCAAGTTCATCAATGACAATATCGAGAAGGACGAATGGCTCGAAGAGTATTTCCCCAAGCAGATGGAAGTGTATCACAATGCCATCGAGCAGACAAAAGAACAGATCCTTAATCAAATGAATATATGAGTAGTAACCACAGTGAAGACATCTTCAGCAAGAAGGTCGTTCCTATCATGAACAAGGTTCGTGATGACCTTCAGGGCAAACGAGCCAATGAGATGGAGAAGCATTCCCTCTCCCTTGCCGGATTGATGGTCAGTGCAATCGGGCCTGATGGTGGAAATGCTGCCACCCAGTCTTTCAATGAGTCTCTTTACTACACAGGTAAGTGGAACAGCAAGACCGTGGAGGACTATGTGGAGATGGTCAAGGCAGAGCTGAAGAAGCAGCATATAACCGTCACGCCAGAGATTGAGAAGAAGATGATTGACAAGATGGTGAAAGACCAGATGCCGAAATCATCCATCGACTATATCATTAGAAAAGCAGCAGGGAACAGCATCTTCTCCTTACCACAGGAAATGAGGAAATCTCCTCTTCAGAACCATATAGAAGAAAGAGGCGAAGCACTCTATAATCCATCAGGCATTGAAACTGCCGTTGGCTGGGGTCTCGGTGCAGGAGCCGACTACCTCTCTACAGGAGGTTTAGGTGGGACATGGAAGACAGCAGGTAAATTCATTGCTGGCGACCTTGCCATCAACGGTGTCGCCTCCAAGATGACTGCTTCTGCCAGTCCTGTCCCCATTCCTGCAGAAGTGAAGGATGACAAATACAAGGATGTTCCCCTCATTGTCGCTCCTGGTCAGGAAGACGCATATCTGGAAGACAAGAAGAGACTGGCCGAGAGAAGAGCCGAGGAGGAACCCCATCCGATAGAGACGGCCTGTGTTGACCCGCCATCAACAGAGAACCCCCAGGAGCTGCAACCGACGGCACAGCCTACAGAACAAGCCACGATTCAGCCAGAGCAGACTAATTCAAACGGTTGGAACGGTCTGTTATCCACTTTCGGGCTGAACGGCATAGGCGATATCGGTCATAACCTTGGCTATATTCTGGCCATGCTCCCAGATTTCCTCGTAGGCATGTTCACTGGCAAGAGCAAGATGAACATCAAGGATAATCTCCTGCCAATAGCCAGTATTGCAGCAGGTATGTTTGTGAAGAATCCCATCCTTAAAATGATTCTCATTGGCATGGGAGGCATGAACCTGATCAACAAGGCTGGCCATGAAGTGCTGGGAAACAGGCAGGAAACATTTGCAACTGATGGTTCGCGTGTAGGTCGCACGAACTATCGAGTCTATCAGGATGAAGCCCTGAACCCGCGTATCTCCAATCCTGAGTTGCGTGGAAACTGCCTTATTGCCACCATAGACAAGGTTCCTTGTACGATTGCCCTGCCTGAACGTGTAGTGGATGCCTACCAGCAAGGAGCATTGCCACTGAACACATTGGCGAACGCCATTCTTGCCAAGAATGACCAGATGCGACAGCTGGCCGCTCAGAACTATGAAGCCAACGAGCAGCAGACTGTCACCAGAACAATAGCACAACGATAAAATCATATAACCATGACAGAAAAGAACGAACAAGAGAAAATGGCAGCTGAACGTCAGGTTGAGCTGCTTTCATCAGCCCTTGACAAGGCTGTTGAAAATGGTGGTGTGTGGCTTAATGCCAAAGGTAAGACAGCACCACAGTTCTATAAGAAGAGTGTGACTGTATCACCTTTCAATGCAGTCATACTTGGATTGCATAGTGACCAGAACGGCTACAAGACCAATGAATACACCCTGTTTTCTGAGGCCAAGAAACGTGGCGAGTCTGTTCAGACAAAGGAAAAAGGAGTACCTTTCCTGTGGTATAACTGGTCAGAGTATGTTAATAGGCATAACCCTGAAGATGTCATTAGCCGTAATGACTACCTCAAACTGTCCAAAGAGACACAGAATCTCTATAAGGGCATCCGAAGCAGGGAGATACGAACCCTCTTCAACATTCAGCAGACCACCTTACCATTAGTGGATAAAGAGGGCTATGAGAAAGAGGTTAAGCAGAACGGTGGTACTGTTGACAGAGGAGAACCAGGCAAACAGCAGCGCAGTCTTCAGATTGCCGTGAACCAGTTCCTCCTCAATATGCGTGACAACCTTGTGGCAATCAGGAAAGATGCCAGTGGCGTTGCCCACTACGACACAGAAAAGGATGTTGTGTATATGCCCGTCCAAAAGAACTACGAGCACTATGAAGACTATGTGCGTGACATGGTGAAGCAGATAGTCAGTGCTACAGGCCATCAGCAGCGACTGGCTCGTGAGGGCATGATGATGAACGGCAGACAGCCCAGTGAGGATGCCAGGAAACAGGAGCAGCTTGTGGTGGAACTCACGGCTGGAGCAAAGCTGCAGGAACTGGGTATTCCTGCAAAGCTGTCTCAGGACAGCCTGAAGATGATTGAATACTGGAAACGTGAGTTACATGAGAATCCCTGTCTCATCGATGCTCTGGAAATAGACGTGAACAACTCCCTTGATGCCATACACAAGGCCGAAAGGGGCGAAAAGGTGGAATATGCCACAACCGAGACCCGTCAGCAGACCGAGGAAATCCGTAACCAGCTGCCCAAGCACTATTATGTTGCCGACGAAATTAAGCCGCTGCCCAATAAGGACACCAAGGAGATCGTACTCGTGAGGGATAAGGCAGCAAAGGCCGTCGATGTGATTCTGCCAGCAGGGGCATCGTTGGAGCCTAAGAACGAACTCCCCGGCATTTCCAAGGACAGGATTCGTAATGCCTTGGAGAAAGAAGGACTTGTCAATGTCCGTTTCTACAATCCTGACGGAGCCTTGGGCTTCAAGCCAGATGACAGTTACTTCAATGGTAAGGAAGTCAGTGTTGCCAGACTGCACGGATGGAAACTGGAAGATGTGACGAAGCTGGATGTCACCGATGCCGTCAAGAAGTCCAGCACCGTTGACTTCGACACCATTATGATGCTTCGTGATGACAATGGCAAATGGGCATTGTTCCTCAAACCTGAGAACGAGAAAGGCTATGCCGTCTATCCCGACAACAAGGACATCAACACGTTCTTCAGCCTTATCAAGAATCCCGGAAACAAGACTGAAGCCTTCCGTATCGAGATGGCTCAGAAATATCATGCGCTTACATCAACCCATCCGGAGCTGAAGAATGACCTGTTCAAGAGCAATGCCACCAAGGAAGACTTGGATCGTATCGAGAAGGTGAACATCTTCAAGACAAAGGCAGACCAGTCCAAAGTCCTGTGTATTCCGGTTATCAAGGGTGTTGACAAAGTATCAGCCCGTGTTGTCAGTCACGACCAGTGGCAAAGGATGTGGCTTGCCCCAGACATGATGGACTATAAGAAGAACCTTGCAGCTTCCCTCTTTGCTGACGTTCTGCGCCAGAGCCGTTCCGACGCTGTGGCGGTCGGTACTGACAAGACAGAGCAGGAAAGCCAAAGCCAGACTGTTCAGGAAACGAAACAGGTGGTTGCAGAGCATAAGGAGGAACAGGAACACCAGGAGGCTCGTGACGAGAGCGAGGCTCGCGAAGAGAAGAAAGAGGAAGAGAAAAAGCGTCAGAACTCCCCGGAACAGAAGGAAAAGGAACAAGAGGAGGAAAAGCGCAAGGAAGAGCTTACCAAGGCTGAGACTAAAGCCGTGGCAGCCATTGTCCTGTCCCCCATCCTCTCACAATTCAAGTCCATCAAGGAAAAACATCCTGATGCCATGCTCCTTTTCCGTAGAGGTGATTTCTATGAGACCTATATGGATGATGCCGAAAAGTCATCCCGTATCTTGGGAATCACCCTGACCAAAAGCTCAAAGGAGAAGGATTTGGAAGGAAAACCGTTGACGATTGCAGGATTTCCACATCATGCCTTGGACTCATATCTGCCAAAGTTAGTCAGAGCCGGTCAGAGAGTTGCCATCTGTGACCTGCTTGAATCACCCAAACAGAAGGTGTCAGAAGTGGTAACACCCATGAAAGAAGCTGATTCTGTTCCTTCACAAAAACAGGCTGTAAAGGCCGAGGAGGGACAGAGTCATGGGCTTCACAGATAAAAAGAGAATCAGAGTCCTGGCATCCCTATGTCTTCTATCCGTTGCACTGAATGCGCAGTCAAGCCATAAGCCGCCAGACTTAGTTACACAACAAAACAAAACATACAGAATCACAATGAGTAAGAACAGCGAATATGCAGAGAAATACGCAGAATATGCCATGGAGCAGATGCGTCGATATGGAATCCCAGCCTCAGTGACCCTTGCCCAGGGCATCTTGGAAAGTGCCAGTGGCCAGAGTGAACTATCCCGAAAGGGCAATAACCATTTTGGCATCAAGGCCACCAAAGGCTGGATTCAGGATGGAGGAAAGTATCTCGTCTATACCGATGATAAGCCTAATGAGAAGTTCTGCCAATATGCCAGTGTCGGCGATTCCTACGAGCATCATTCCCGGTTCTTACGGGAGAACAGCAGATATGCCAAGTGTTTCCGTCTCTCCCCAGATGACTATAAGGGATGGACAACGAGCATTGCCAATGCCGGATATGCCTCTGGTGCTGGATATGCCAATAAACTACAGAGTCTCATCGAGAAGAACAACCTTCAGAAGTACGACCAGATGGTGATGGCAGAGATGCGTGCTCAGGGAAGACAGTTCGGAACGGCTACGAATCCTCGAAACACTACAAGCTCCGAGGTACAGGCAATCACAACCACCCAGCCTATTGCTACGAAGAAAGAGGAGAAACAGTATTTTTTTCCATTAAGGCGAGATGAGTTTATGCTTATCACCTCGCCTTTCGGTATGCGAAAGGACCCGATGGACAGAAGCAGACAGCAGATGCACAAGGGCATCGACATACAAACGAAGCATGAAGCTGTGCTTGCCACCGAAGACCGAGGAAAGGTCGTTGCCGTCAATCACAACACAAATACTGGAGGAGGTAAATCCGTCACCGTGGAGTATGACAGGGAGGACGGTAGCAAATACCAATGCGTATATATGCACCTCGACAGTATCAATGTCAAGGTTGGAGATACCGTCAATGCTGGCCAGCAACTTGGTATCTCAGGCAATACCGGCACAAGAACCACAGGAGAGCACCTGCATTTTGGCGTGAAGAGCATTTCTGCCGACGGCACGAAAAGGGACATAGACCCTGCTGCCTATTTAGCAGAGATAGCCCAGAGGGGAAACCTTCAGTTGAAAGCCCTGTACAAAGGCAATGACCTCGTTGCCAAATACAAGGTGGAGAATCCCATCAACACAGATGCAGGTAATACACTCAATACGAATACCGCTATCAACATCGATACGAGCATGTCACCTGATGACTGGATGAAGAAGCTCCTCTCTTCAGAGGACAGCGGAGTCAGCATGTCTAATGGTGATCCTGTCATAGATATGGCCATTCAGCTGTTTACAAGCCTGATGATGCTGGCCGTCCAGATTGACAACAAGAATGAGGATGAGAGGCTGGAGGTGGCTACGGATGCTGCCGTCAATAAGGTCATCAACATCAGCAGTCTTGTTCCGACGATGAAATCCTGTACCATTGCCGTCTCTGAGAATGGTGTGGCCACCCTGACCATGAACAATGGCCAGCAGCAGTTCAGCCACGTCCTGACAAATGCAGAGACCAGCCGATTGTCACAGGCTCTTAATGACTCTGGGCTTTCTCAGGAGGCCAGACAGCAGCGCGTAGCAGGTATCATCAACAGTATCGTCATCAGCCAGCAGGTTTCCCAGAACTACAACCAGGCTATTGAGAACCAAGAGACTGAGCAACTGATGCGGAGGTAATATTATTACTTTTAATAATCCGACAAATACAGAATCCATATAAGTTTAACAATCAAATTCAAAAAGCAATGATTAAAGCAGAAGTAAATGTAATCGGAACTGTCAGCCGTACCGCTGTAGTCCGTGACGGTAAGGAAGGTACGAAGTTCGTAACCTTTGGAGTTAGTGTAGTGATCCTGGCAAAGTCTGGCATCAACAAGACCGTTGAAATCAGTGTAGCCAAGGATTATCAGTTAGGCGATGACATTAGCCTGATCCAGACCAAGGACAACCATGTTGGCCTGAAGGGAACCATCACCTTCCGTAAGAAGGGAGATAATCTCTATCTCAACATGGAAGCCTCAGAGATCAATGTGGCCAAGCCTGAAGACAAAGACATCATCGAAGGAGATATGACCTTCCTCGGTAAGGTCGGTAATAAGATCGAGGTCAAGGACAGCAAGAACGGGAAGAAGTTTCTTTCCACCTCTGGCTTCAGTACCACCAAAGAGGGAGAGGATTTCGAATACACCTGGGTTCGCTTCATCCAGTTCGAGGCAGAGAAGCCGGAATGGCTGGTTCCCAAGGCTGGTATCGAGGTAAAGGGAAAGCTGGAGCTTGATGTTTACAATGACAAACTGGACATCAGCTGCCGCGTCTCGGAACTGAAGGAATGGGTTAAACAGCAGTAATTTAGCTTATGGCAAAAGACCACAAGAACTACAATAGTGACGGCAAGAGCAGCGAAGACCGTGCTCTTGACCGTTTCACTGATATGCTCATCGAGAAGATCCAGACGCTGCAGGGTGACTGGAAAAAGCCCTGGTTCTCTGAGAACAGTACACAATGGCCTAAGAATCTCAGCGGTCGTGAGTACAATGGTATGAACAGCCTCCTTCTGATGATGCATGCAGAGAAAGAAGGTTATAAGCTTCCTGTATGGGCTACGTTTGACCGCATAGCAGGATTAAACTATACTCAGGGCAAAGAAGGACGTACTCCAGCCGTTGACAAAGACGGCGAGAAACTCCCCGTTGTCTCAATCAACAAGGGGGAGAAATCTTTCCCTGTCTTTATTACTGTCTTCACAGTAGTTGACCCTGAAACGAAGGAGAAGATTAAGTACGACGATTACAAGCAAATGTCTGAGGAGGAAAGGGCGAAATACAAAGTCTATCCGAAGCTACAGGTGTACAACGTCTTCAATGTGGCACAGACCAACCTTCAGGAAGCGAGACCTGAACTATGGAAGAAGCTCGAAGATGCCAACTCACCAAAGAAGTTTGAACAGGTCGGAGAACAGTTCTCCTTTGAACCCGTTGACAGGATGATTAAGGACAATCTTTGGATTTGTCCTATCAAGGAGGTAAAGGGTGACAATGCCTATTTCAGCATCAGCAGGAATGAAATCGTGGTTCCAACAAGACAACAGTTCATCAACGGAGAGTCTTTCTACTCCAACCTGTTTCACGAGATGGGACACTCCACAGGTGCTGAGAACCAGCTCAACCGACTGAAGCCCGGGCAGACCTTTGGCAGTGCTGAATATGCGAGAGAAGAGCTTGTCGCTGAACTGGGTGCAGCCCTCGTTGCACAACGCTACGGGATGACCAAGAACATCAAGGAGGACTCTGCTGCATACCTCAAATCATGGTTAAACAGTCTTCATGAAAGTCCTGATTTTCTGAAGACTACGCTCTTTGACGTTAAGCGTTCTACTGGGATGATAACACAGCGAATTGATAAGATTGCCCTCGACATCGAACAAGGTATAGATACTGCCAGGAGCGAGGTAAAAGAAGCCAAGCCAAACAGTGAGACTATTGAACATGACAAACCTGTAGCGGAAGCTATCGCTGCAAAGGCCATGCCCAAAGAAGAACCAGAAGAGAGTGTAGAAGAAGAACGGCATTATCACCGTGGTCGTTGATCCCTCCTATCGATAATAAGCTTCCATGTCTTCGCTCTGAACCATGGAAGTTTATTTGTTTTGTGCCAACAGACCGAATCACAAGCCTTGTGAAACCCTATATTTTAGGAATTTGCATTGTCATTTAAAAATAAATTCGTATATTTGCCCCAGTATTTTAATTAACAGAGATATGGAGCAATATGTAATTTATAGCATTGAAGATAATAAGGGTGGATCAGATGGACATATTATCATCGTAAAGGCTAATCCCGTTAAGGAAAGTCCAGGCATGGAACATCTTACCAAACTATTTGGCAAGAAGTATTACAACTACACATTAAACGAGACTAATGAAACGGAATTGTTTGTTTTTCCATTCACTGAAGAAAGAATGCAGGAATTAATTGATAGCGCAAAAGATGCAGAGAAAAATCACAATTTCTGGCGACCTGACTTTTCCGATTTTTATGATGCAAAAATGATTTGGGATAGCAAAGAAACTAAACTAATTCATAAGCACATATCATTTAGAAAGGATGATTCAGAAGGTTCCTCTAGTATTCAAGAAATTGTGCATGGATTTGAGTTCAGCAATTCCTTACTTGGATTGTACAAGGATGGCGCAGAGAAATTATCAGATGTCAAAAATGTATCTATGAAAGAAGGGAGCGTCTATACAGGCAAGGCTCTTCTTGTTGGCAATTTCTGTATGCCCAATGGATATGGTTATAAGGTGTATAAATCAGAGGGCAACAAACACGTTACGTCATTCTTTAGAGGTGGTGGAACAGGAAAAATAGCCAGAATAATGTATCCTAAAAAATACATGTATATTGGAGGTAATTTTGATGGAGTTCCAAATGGCTGGGGATTTAAACTAGCGAAAGGACAATTTACTTTCGGCTATTTCAAAAATGGTAAACTCTATAAAGATCTATCTCCCCTTGCTACTGATATATTCCGTTCGATTCAAGGAAAGGGTATAGATATGGGGCCTGTTGAAGATGAAATTTGCCGATTAGCTTTTGGCTTATTACCAAATGACAACCGACCTTTTGAAGGATTTCAATTCTTGGAAGACGGTACTGTATATATAGGTTGGGGATCAAACAATAACGAATACAATCTGACGGGAAGATATCTTCGTTTGGAGATTGATGGCAAAGCAACTTTCGGGCAATTTGTTAATGGTGAAGTAGTAAATCCAATGACCCAAGACGAGTATTTCAACAAATACACACCTAACGGCATTTGTAGTAAAAAGGTTGACTTGACAAGCAATTATTTAGCAAAACCAGATAGTGGCCTGTATATGATAGTATCATTACAAACAACCTATGATCTTGATATGGGCTCAATAATGTTCATTTATGCTATTCCATTTGAATCATTAAAGCATAATAATGAAAACATCAATTTCAACACAGATCAATTAGAATACTTTTGTTTTTGGCGCGATGATGATGTTATTCAAACAATTAAAGAATCAGCAGAAGAGCAAAGGTTGTGGAAAGTGAATCTTAATGATTTCAATAATCATTTCGGTCCTGTTCCAGATATGCATTCAGATGAACCCATTGAAAGGAACTTTCACATACATAATCAATTAATAGGCTTAGAGTATTCAAGTTTTACGGAATTTGACAATGTAAATGTTTCTATAAGAATAGACGAAAAAGAATTCTATGGGAGAGTCAATTTTGATGTTGCTGATAACGATGACGACGATTTTGAATTGCCCTTTTAAGAGAAGATAATCATACAAACGAATGCCAGATAATTAAAATATTACCTGGCATTTTTGATCTCTTATATGGAAAACTTTAATAAAAAGCTACTTTATATCATAATGAACAGCCCATCCGGATGTCGATATACTAGCAAAACTAACCATATTATTGCCAAGCGTTTTAACTACTCCTCCAGAAGTAAGGAACCTAAACTTGTTTCCATTCATAACCCCCTCATATGTTTCTGTCATAAAGTCTGACTCCGTATGTCTAAGTGAGGTATGAAACTCCGTACCATCCGTCTTGCGAACTGTCAACTCTTCCGTTGACACCGTAATAGTTCCATTTTCAAAAGTCAGAGCTTCCTGATACATTTTATACTCTTCTCTATGAGTAAACTTGTATAAAGGAGAGATTACATGTTTTTGGAGCTGTAATTTCTTGTTTGCATAAATCATTTCTTTCATACTGTCTGTATTTTGGGGTTTGGGTTTGTCAACCTTGGTGAGGCATTTTATCTCACACGCTAATAAGTCTTCTTCACGAACATCCCTTCGTTCCCTCTGTTGTAGAACAGAAAGAGCGACCTTGAAAGCTTCGTCATCATCTACAGCATACAAAGGTTTAATATAGTGGTTCTTATAGACTCTGCCATTTAGCATTGTTGCAATGTTAGCTTCGTACAATTTATTATCTCCTTCTAGGTGTTCTTTTACATTTTCCAGTAATTGCTCATCTGAGCAAAAATCAGTAAATGCGCTATTAACATCACTAAAACGAGCCTTGGTAGCTATCTTTAGAGCATTCTTCACGATGCTTTCAATATCAATCGGCACCAGTTCTTCATGATACCCGTGATCGTCGCTTTTCGTTGTAAATTTATCCATAGGCACATCCCAGGGCTCACAGATTGTCTTTGCTTGTTGGGCAGCTTTCAGCAATTCACCATCTTTCTGAACCAGGAAAATATCGGGTGACTGTATAAAGCCCTCAGGTCTTGCATATATTTCAAAACTCTTTGAGTCCTTGCGCTCAATCCTAATTACGATGTATTTCATATATTTACTTGTCTTTTGAATTACATTTTAGTAAGAATGCCAAAGCTATCAGACGCTTAATTTCAAGAAGTCTGTTCTCATCATTAGTTTTCATTTTTGCAAAAGCCATCAGATGTTTGAAATCAATCCATATATCTTGAAGGCCTCTAAACTCAGATAGTTCCATGTCGTAGGATTTATATCTTAAATCCTTAACCTTTTGTACAAAGAAATCAAGATAGTCCTTCTCATATTTCCCTTCTATCAGATTAAAGAAGATAAAAGCATCAATTGTACCATCTGCAATAATCTCTCCAGCCCCTTTTTCTTTATACGGCTTACTGATGACACAGTTGTTCCTTCTATCATAAATCTGCCAGATTGTATCTTCATCATCCTCATACTGGTTTGAGTTCCGCACAAAAGCCTGAAAAACGTCATCTAACAATCTGTCTGGGAACGTGTCGTTCCTTCTTTCAAATTCCTCACGTGTGATTCCTTTAATCTTTCTGGGGAGTAGATCCTTATCATATAATAAATCGTCAATCAGTATGCAGTACCTCGTATCATTATATAATGCCTCTAGCTTATTCAGTTCTGCATTATTAAGATATGGAAATTTCATTCCAATTGACAAAAAGAATTTGGAGAGTTCCTGTACATCCTCGTCAACATCGAACAGTATATGGGAATTCATCCTCAACAAAGCCATGAGTTCGTCATCAGCATCCGTTTTCCCGTATAAATAAGAAATTGCCAATAAACTTAATGGTGACGCTGAGATTCCGTATTTCTTGAAATTGTAGGTAAAAATATCTCTTAGCCCAAGTGCATTTTTATCCTTTGAGCATTTTAGTCTTTCAACACCACACTCCTTAACAGACATTTTTCCCAGTTCTTCTTCTGAATATCTTCTTTTTTTAGGGTCAGGCCTGTACATATCGGGAGTTCCGAAGGCATCGGCAAAAGGGTCATCATTGATTATTGTATCGTCATAATCATTACCCTCCACATAATACGGATCATCGAATTCTCGTATTTTCATGCTGTAAAATCTATCTGAAAATAATATCTCCTTTATCAATTTTAGAGGCAGCATAAGAATACACAATACTACGGATTTCCTTCGCCTTATTGTATAGCGTAATTTCTGTTCCGAATTCCTCGAAAAATCCTGTAGAGACAAACTTCTTCAGCATATTAAAACGCTGATACATTTGTGGATCCCTATTTAATGATATTCCCCTAGTTGCAAGAGCTTTTTCAAATTCAATAAAATAACTGTATTCACACAAAAGAATCTGTTTTACGTATGATGGAAGGGAATACAAATTATCAAAATTGATGTAGTCGCTTGGCTCAATACCCTGAGCTTGTGCGAAAGTTCTACATAAAGACCTTGCACCTATATTCATAATGATTAAAGCATCATTTAAGGTCTGTACATGAATCTGAGAATAACCTGTATCATTTACATAACCATATTTCAAGGCCTTTTCTGTAAAATAGAAACTAATCGTGGAATAAATCTGGAAGACACTTGGTTCATCTGTCAAATCCAGAATATGCATATATGCAAATCCCAGATATCCACCTTCCTGAGCTGGTATTTGTCCCATCAGTTCTCTGTTTGTTATACACAAATGAGACACATTATAGAGAAAGGGGTTTGTCTTAGTTATAGGTTCGACATCCTGCCTTTCATATAACTTATGGGCATTCCTTACAATTTCTTCAATAATAGGATTCATATTAACAAGTATTCTTAGTTGTTTTTAATTAGTGCAAATTTAGCAATTATTTCTTTTAAGAAGGACGAGTTACGTTCTAAATTGTAACATTTTAGAGTTTACAATTGCATCTTTGCATAAATTAACAAAACAAAAGGTCAATAATATAACAAATAGTTTTATCTTTGCAGTTTAAGTATTTAGTATGATTGACTTTAGAGAAGATTTCAATAACGCCATCAATAATATTAGAAGTTGGAAGAACGCGAATGAACTAAAGGTATATGTTCACCGAAAACTTCTAACCAACATCATGTTCCGTGCAATTAGCGTTAAAGGGGTATATGATGCTTTTTTAAGAGGCGAATTACCTCATATGTCCAGTATTGAGTCTTCCCTTAAATACATCGAGGAATACTATGATGAGATGTCCAAGGAGGTACATCCTGAACTTATAGAATGGTTGAGGAACATTCCCAATGACGAAATGGTAGGCACTGTTAATTTCCACACCTATAAATGCCTCGCCTATAATGCAGAGATTAATGAGGAATCTGTGCATGAACTAGAATTCATATATGTCTTTGAGCATCTGAATGATATATGTGTATTGTTTTATATCGCATACATCCTTGCCGGTATGTCTCCAAAAGGTGCTATTGAAAAGATAACAGGAATAGAATGCCCTACCCTGCCTACCGAAGACTTAGGTTCGCTAAAAGAGTGTTTTCAGCCTGTTATTGGAGATTATATGGAAGAAAACTATTCCGTTATTCCCTAAGTTATGATGTTCAATTGTGGAAATAGAGATGACGAGATAAAGAGCATTCTGGCTATTTTACCAGGATTCAAAGACTATCAAGAAAGGTTTCCTGACCTCAATCTTGAAAGTCTTCTAACGAAGTATGAGTTGTCTTTAAAACAATCCAACAAGCTGACTTTTGGAATTAGAACGAACATCAATCTGATTAAGCGTAAGTATAACGAACATAATAGCACATCAGATAATTCCCAAGAAAAGAAAAAAGACAAAGGAAATATTCCGGCTTGGGCATCTTTGATGACATCAGAAGAGTTTGACAACATTAACAGTCTGGCAAACCGCTTGCCAGCTCTTTCTGAATTTCTAAAGGATTACTCTTCGAATCCCAATTTTACTGAAATTATTAGTTTGTTTGAAGAAGAGCACATGAAAGAGCTTAGGCTGCAAAGGCCAATGCGCTATATCGTTGACTCAATAAAAAGATCTTTCCAAAGTATAATGGAAAAGCGTGTTGGTGCTCTCCATTATGTCAGTACCGAGCATAGTATAAATGACAAGGATTTATTGAAGGATTTTTTCAAAGACGCAAAAAACAGCTTTTTCAGCAAAGACCTGAATAGAGAAGACTGCCAGGAGTTCCTATTGCGATACATACATTCTATGCATCCATATATTGATGCTGAGATCGGGAACCGTTACTTGAAATATGGCCAATATAAGGTTGCTTTTATTTTCTACACTCACGTTTTCCGCCACATTTTTTCTTCGCCAAACCTGTACTGGCATAATCCTGAAGGAATCTTTGGATGTGCTTCCACCATTGAGACTATCGTTAATATCTACTATGATAATGTATCAGTGTCAGAGGCATCTGTAGACAATAGCCGTTTGGCACCTATTGCTGAGTTATGCTATTTATTGGCATCCAGAATTGTCTATTGGGACGATTTGAGCAAGCTGAATGATTTTCTATATGTTGAGGAAAAACTACCCATCAGGAAACAAGATAAAATACATTTTTACAGCACAAGGGTTTTCCTTTTAGAAAAATTTCCACTTGTTTTTCGTGCTATCGGCTTATCTGAATCGGATATCATATATATGTTATTAGCCGATCTCTATGACCTACACCAACTGGCTCATGAAGAGAATCTTGTAGGAGAAAACTCTTTATATCTACAAAAGGTTAATAAAATAATTACGACCCATAAGGTTAATGAGGATGATAATATACAAAGAGCCTATAATATTGGGAAGGAACGATGTGACAATTTTGCTTATAGCCTCTATTTAAAATATACCAAAGGAGAATACTGTTTACATTGGGAAGATGTTCGTAGCCTACTCCCATCCCAAATGAGTAGTGACATTGAAGGGATTCCCTCTTATTCTCCGGATAACATTCCATACATCCTAACTAACGAACGCGAGGTAAATTACGAGACTAGATTCAAAAAAGAAAGGAAAGCTATTCATGATTACCTCGATAGTAAAGGAATCAAGTATTTCTATCATTTTACTGAAAGGAATAAGTTGCCATCCATTATTAAGCAAGGAGGTATTATCTCCTACAAGAAATGCCTTGATTTAGGAATTGTCATTCCAAGTACCAGTGATATGAGTAAATCCAGAGATGTTGACGCTTCTTTTGATTTACAGGATTATGTACGTGTCAGTTATTGCAGATACCTACCCAAAATAGCTGAAAGGAAATTGGATGAAGACAAAGACTGGGTATTGTTAAGAATCAGCACTGAAGTAGCAGAACTTGAGGAAACTATGTTCACCGACATGGAAGCGACAAGAAAAGAACACCATCACGGAGCACAGTATGAAGATCTTTTGAAAGTAAACATTGAAGCAACCCAAAGGCCTGTTACCGAACTTGATCCAGAGTACTGGCAAAATCAGGCCGAAGTAATGATTAAGGAAAGAATTCCCATGAAATATATCCTTAACATAACCAACCCAGAGAATTTATAGGATGGATTTAGAGAAAGATAGGCCGACTCATCACGAGCCAGCCTATCAAGATGCTTAATTTAAAATATTTAATCGTATGAATAAAACTACTTCTTGTAATACAGCAGAATCTTTGTCCTGCGACTGGCTGCATCAGGTATGTTTTCCTGAATGCCGCCGAGACTGGCTGCCTTGATGTGGTCTTTATCGACGTTCCGCTTCAATAGCTCCTTGGCTATGTACTTAGCACGGTCGGTACTGAGGCCACGGTTAATTTCGACAGTTCCCGTTGCCTTGTCAGCTGCACCTTCTACACAGACATACAAATCATATTTCTTGGCGATACGGGCTATCTCGTCAAGGTTCACGAGCTGAGACTTATCCGTGAGGTTGCAGGTGCCTATGTGGAAAAAGAAATATACTGGAGCACCGATGGCCTCTTTTCCCTGTGACACCGATACAAGATACTCGTTCCAGTCTTCCGGGTCTGAGAATGCGAGGGAATCCGTCAGGAATCCGGTCTGATCAATAGCCGAAGAACCATCCCATTTTTTATTGTTCATACGTGCCCGGAGTGAATTCAGGCCCGAATAGTCATTCTTGGGATAAGCCTTACGTTCCTGTGTCTGGCCGGAATAACTATCAAAGACATTGTGATACCTCTCCAGCAGTCCCTCGATGCCCAGTATTTTCTTCAGCTCGTCGATGGTGCGAACATCCGTATTGTGCATAAGGGAGAGTTCATGATTCTCCTTCCTCAGTTCCAAGGCGTAGTCTCTAAGCCATTCGTTCTGACTGATATAGGGAGCAGCATCGATGACTCTCTTCCACCCAGCCTTACCTATTGTCACGGAGGCACCGATGGATAATCCCAGCATGTTATCACCAAACTTATTGGACTCTCCAATGCCGTCGAAGTTACGGAATGCTGTCATTCCAGACAGTTCTGCAGTCAGGTGGAACCGCTTGCTGACATGGTATCTTCCCATGAGACCATAGTGCATTGAAAAGGATTTTCTGCCAGGTGCCTCACTCCTGATGAGACCACATCCCAGATACGGTATCACATCCCATCGGGACATACCATAGGCATCCTGCATGAATCCGCTTGTCACATTATACAGGAAGTCCGCATGGACGTTCTGGTACTTGTGAGTATGAAACTCGCTGTTTTTATACTCCAGCCCTTGGAATACAACTCTGCCCCCGATTGCAGGAGTGAACCATTTTCCGAGACCGACCTGTAATGTCGGCTTCAGTCGATCGAACACATCGCCGCAACCGAGTGGAGAGCCAAGAAACGCAGAAGCCCCGCCCTTTACTTCAATAAACCAATTACTACCCCAGTTGGCTGCTTCTGTAACATTCTTGTGATATGTAGGCTGTAGTGGCATCAGCATCTGATACTCACTGACAGGAATCTGTTTGTCAACAGTGTCATTCACCTGACTTGTGTTTTCTGCCATAGATGGAATCATCGCGAGGCAGAACAATGATAATACATATAATTTCTTCATTTTTTTTCTGCAATTTAATTGTTGTTGATAATGAAAACTATGGACGCTACATTTTCTTCTTTTTGCCAGATGCCGGCATCATCATCTTCCTGGCCATTGCCAGGCAGCGACGTGCCCATTCACGGTCATCCTCTTCCGGGTCTCTACCCCATTTAAGGTCACTACCTCCGCCACCACCGCCACCATGTGTCTCGGCAAAGGTGGTTGCTTCATCGACGAATCCACACATCAGATGGAGTGCAACTGTTACAACCTTGTTGCCGTCTGTTGCCAGCTCATTGAGGAGTGTGCCATCGAACAGTTCCTTGTCTGAAGGCTGCATGTGGCGTAGTCTTGGAACAAACTCATTGACCACACGTTCAAGCATGACGGTATGCAGATCTGCTGCCATATTCTCAGACCAGGACTTTTCAGAGTCATTAGCCTTAGTGGTCAGCTCCTCTGCCTTCACCTCTATTTCCTGATAGTCCTTCATCAGGGTTGCCAGTTTCTCTTCGGTATCGCTCAGTTTGGCAATCTTATCGGCCAGTTTTTCCTCCGTCCCGGACAGTTGCCATTCCAGATCTTTGATTTTCGATGCCAGTTCCTCACTGGTACTCTCACCGTCCTTCAACTGTGAGCGGAGTTCCTTCAGCTCCTTTTCTATAGAGTCCTTCTCTTTAGTCAGGTTCTCTATCATCGTCGTGAAGCTCTTCTGCTTTTTCTGGGCAATGGCAATCTCCACATTGAGGTCAGAAAGAGCCTTTTGGTGGTTCTCCCTCACCTCTTCCAAGGTGACACACTCCTGGGTCAGCCACCTGCGATACTCCTCTGTAGAGCGATGACGGTTGCCAGTTGCCGCTATACTGGAGCCTCTGTTCAGCCCCCATTTCTCGTTCACCTTCGCCAGTTCATTATGCAGTTCCAAGATGTTCCGTTTGAAATCCACCTTTGACTTGCCACAGAACATCTTCTTAAATGCGAACTTCTGGTTCTCATCTATTGGCATGATTGCACAGTGTACATGTGGATTAGTCTCGTCAAGATGGACGATGAAAGATACAATGTTTTCCTCACCATATTTCTCACTTACAAAGTCATAGATGTCCTTTGCCCACTGTTCAATCTCAGGCTTACGACGAATGGCAGAGTTGTCAGCTCCAGATGTGAAGTCTACCTCCTGGTTGCCAAAAGCCAGCTCGCGCATCCGTTCCCGTGACCCACCGAAGATGAAGTTGACGACAGTCCTGTATTTTGGTTCCTTCAGCCCTTCATTCCTGTCAATGATGCCACGTGCTCCAAGGTTTTCTGCCATTCTCTCAGGCAGTGTCCGGCTCTTATCCACAGGCGTTATGACTCCACCACGGACAACCTCAAAATTAAGATGTTCGCGTGTACGGTCATAGTTTCCCTCCTTCTGGGCCTGATCCCATCCTTTGTCCGTCCATCGTCTCAACTGCTCATTACTGCTCTCGGCGATGCCCTTGGATGTCTTTATATCCATCACTTGTTTTGATGTCGTACTCATATCCTATAATTTTTATTTCCCTTACTTTGGTTCTTTTCCGTGTCCATTAACCTTCAAGGAATCTGACCCAGCTTGCTGTTTATCTGGTCAGCTCTCCCACCGAATTTATTCGTGTGGGGTATTAGGCTTCCCCAACGGTTAGAAATGTGGCACGGGCAAGCCCGGTGCCGTTAATCCTGAAGTCCGGCATTGCCAGGACGTGAAGGCCGTGCATCTGCATCAGGCTTGACCTTGTTCAAGACTGGAGGGGCGTTCTTAACGCCACCAGATGCTACTTCACCAAGAGAAGAACTATCCTGACGCTCGGAGGCATGAGCCGATTCCTGAGCCAGAGCGGTGTTGTCCGATGGCTCCTTATAAGAGGAATAGATGGAATCCATCAGCGACAGCTCTGCTTCGCTATGCAGATTGTGCAAGCGGCTTATCGAGCTGGGAGGTGTCTGTTCAGCAAATGCAGCTGACAGTATATCCAGACAAGGCAGGACATTCTGCCACTTCCATAGTCCCTCTCGGCCAAAGAGAAGACGCGAGGCATCAACGACAGGTTGCACGACAGGCTTACGGCCTTCGCTCTGTTCTAACAGGTATGTCACCAGATGGCTGAACACCTGCGTCTGGCTCTGAAGCACAGATATCATTTCCCTTGAAGAGCTTTCGCTGTTTGTGGCGATTTCCGCTTTCATGTCAAAGTAATTGTCGAAAGCCTTGGCCACCTCTTCAGCTGGCAGATGGCCAGAGGTGTATCTGGAAAACTGCATGATACAGAAGTCAAGCACGTCGTCAGCATCCTGAATGTCAAAAGACATACGCTTAGACTGGTTGACGGTAAAGACATAACTCTTGACGAATGGCTCCATATGAACCTGACCAAGAGTGACCAGTCCTTCCAGAAACTGTCTGACTGTGGCTCTCTGCCACTGCCATGTACGTGCCAGATCCGATACGGTGGCCACGAACTGTCCCGGAAGCAGGTCAACTTTCTTGTCACCACACATGCAGGAAGAGGCACCGTTTGATGCACGGGAGAGCAAATCACAGAAAGCCTCCAGCTTACTGAAACGGTCTTCCTGTTTAGGCTTCAGGTATTCAAGCAAGGAACGCTCAGCGTCCTGTTGCCCTCCTGAAACCACTGAATAAGAATTATTTTTCTTTGTCATTGTTTACTACTTTTTCCCATTATTTTGAGCAAGGTGTTTCAGATAGTCTGCCAGATACAGTCGTGGATGACCATAGTAGTATCTGACGATGTTTTTTTCAATATCGCTGAAAGAAGTAATGTCATCTTCCTTTTCCAACGCTTCATAAAGATTGGAAGCAGGATAGAACAGTGCTGCCACTAAATAAGTAAGTCCTGTGACCACAACAACATGATGACCACTGACCAGTCCGTATATCGTGAGGAATACAAGCGCGGTCAATAACAAGTCTGCAGAATCAGTCATTGCACGAAGTATTCTGTCTATCACTCCATGTAGCACGAAAGGAGCCATTAGTACATGGGCAATCATTACTGCCGTCACGCTCTGGTATGTATCAAAGCAGCTATAATTGTAAGTCAGCAGCATAATAAAGAAGATGATGGCATAAAGCTTACGCGCACTTTCAAATTGAACCATCCTCATATAGAAACGTCTCATGGCAGGAGTATTCCTTTTATAAAAGAAAACCGTGCCACATCCTAAAAGGATTGGATAAAGGATAATAATACCCTTTAAAATAGCATGATATATCTGTTCCATTGTTTTCTGTTTTTGATTTAACTGTTTGATTTCACTGAATTATCCGATACGGCTTCTGACATATCAGTTGAATCTTTTGTGGTCACATTCTCCATCTGGCATGTGGCATCATCCTGAGAGGCAACTTGCGTAGCTGACTTGTCTGCATCAGTATCTGGAGGCAAAGTTGCCGAATTGTGGACGGCTCTCATGATACCGAGACATCCCAGGATGTTCAGGCCAAGGACTGCCTTGATCCAAAGTGCAGGGTCAAAGACCCAGAGTATAACAATGCAGACGGTAATCCACATCGAGAAGAATGAGTATAATTTCTGATTGTCAGTCATAATCGTATCTGTCCAATTCAAGTTTTAAAATTCCGAATGAAGCTTTCTCTATGATGTACTCAACATCTGTCAGCGTGAGCTTTTCACGTTCAATTCTCTTACGGGCATCAGGATCCTTGCGGACGAGGGCAACAACCCCTCTGCCAATGTCGTACTCCGTGATGTGCCACTTCCTCGTCCGAACAAAGCCGTAGTGCTCTCGATAAGATTGAAGTGTCAGAGTCTTGCACATGCAAGTCTTCAGTTCCCCGTCCACAAACAGTCTCATGGGTGTCACCTGTTCCGTATCTATCACTTTCAGCCATGTTCGGTAATGTTGAATAACGTCTGCGATTTGATAATATGTCTTCTGGTTCATACATATATCAGGCAACGTATGTTGTCATAGATTGAAGTCGTTCAACATTTCAGCCTGGTCACGTTTATACTTGAATGCTCCCCTCTTCTCATTCAGGCGTAGGTCTTGAATGAGGTCTGTACTCATTATTTCAAGTGAGTCATATATGGTAACCAGCAGGGAGTCCACTTCGCCGGAACCATTTGTCGTTACGTTAACCTTAAACATACGTTCCGTCGAAGGATTGGAATAGGCACAGCAGGTATGTCCGAAATCCGTTTGCTCCGACGGAACCATATGATACAAGATGATCATCTCCATCTTATCCTCGAACATATCCATGACCTCTTCGAGTGGAAGCGGTTTCTGTACGGTGTATGGCAAGATGGCATAGTCTTCGTACATAGAAACCTCTTCCAGCTGGTTGTTGTTCACAAGTTCAGGAAGGATAAGAGGTGCAAGTCCCTTGAACTTCAGTATTGCTTCGTTTAACATATAATGGTTATGGTTTATAGTGATGAAATATATAATCTTGTGATTTGCATCGGCAGCTGTCGGGCTGTTTCCTTGTCAACGAGTCCGACGGCTGCAAGGTTGTCAATGAGCTGGGTATAATTCTCAGCGATAGACATATATTGCTTGGACTGTTTTTCCGTCATCATCGTGATCGAAAAGCTGTCCATGGAAAGGTATGGCTGGATGACCATCCAGAGGAAGGCATTTACTTTCATACCCTCCTTGACCTTCTTTGCTTTAAGCATGTCATTGCATACTGCGGCGTTCTGAAGAAGCCGTCTGTCAGTACGCATGGACATATAGACCATTGTGTAGTCGCTCTCCAGCTGACCATTGGAAGCGGAGCGGAATATCTGAGAACATATTATTTCCGTATTTTTTGTAATACTGCTCAATCCCATGTTCGAGTAATCCGATATATGGGAAAGGAAAGTACGGAAATGCCTATCTTCAATCTCCAGGAACTTCAGGAGCTGCTGTTTGTCGCATATCTCCTGGCTTTTGGCCACCTCCAAGAAGTTGGAGTACTGTCTCAGCAGGTCTGCGGGTGTACCAGATTTGTATGGGGGCAGCTTGTCAAGTCCGGCAAAGAAAGATTCGGCTTCCTTCTGGACTGTTGCCAACTCCTTATTATCTCTATATGGAGAGGTATGCATCTTCAGGAGTGCAACATCCTTCATGGTCTTTGGCTCGGAACAAGCCAGACGAAGGATCTCAGTCCTGACAGAATCAGTCAAAAGAAAAAATTCAGTTTTCAAATCTGTATGAGCCGTATAATAAGGATCATTTCTTATATATTTATATACGGTGTCAGACAGTTCATGCCAGTTGTTGATGCAATCCTCCAATTCCTTCGTGGAGCACTGCGGAAGGTCTTTCATGCATTTCAGATAATCAGAGTATGCAGAAATTGCATCCTTTGAGTCTTTGAAATCATAGTCTGGCTTTCCACTTGAACAGGCACAGAAAAGAATGGTACATAAAAAAAGCAAGTGAAAGATGAAACTCTGATGAGTATGCTTTCTTTCACTTGCCTCTCTTTTTTGCATTTGGTTAGCTGTTGTCTTCAGCTTGATTCCCATCTTAGGGAAATAAATCAGTGGTTTCTTTAATACAAGTTGTTTCATACACGAATTTGATTTAATTTGGGTGCAAAGTTACGGATAAAAATCAGATGATTTACCAGATAGTACAAAAGTTTAAACTAATTTATTATTCATACTCACTACAGTATGAAATCAAAAATAATTCAATTTAAAGCACGTCCAAATCCATTTATCTTAAACTTCCATAAGAAAGAGGTGAGTATGAATCACAATTGGAGTATAATTACTATATTTGCACAAAAATTCGAGCACATTCATTCACGAACAACAGGAAACTATGGCAAAAATAGGCTATATCATGGTTACTCCACACTATGACAATCTGGGAGCAGACAGGTCATGGATGAACGAGTATGGATGCATACAGATCATAGAAGAGAGTGAGGAGAACGAGAAGACCCGTCCTCTTTGGAAAAAGCTGATGCTCTCTCTTGAAAGAGGTGACGAGGTGGTTATCACCAAGTTCAGCAATGCCCTGCGTGGCTCTCGTGAATTGGCAATCTTCCTGGAATTTTGCCGGGTAAAAGTCATTCGTGTCATCAGCATTCGGGACAGGATCGATTCTGGCGACACGCTTTTCCCCGATACAAAAGCATCTGCCATTCTTGAAATGTTCGGTTCATTGCCAGATGAAGCCCTTGCCCTGCGAAAAGCTGCAGCCCATGAGACAAAGCTTAAGCAGAAGATGATTCTGTCAGCTGATGACATGTCCAAGTTCAAGGAATCGAAGAAAGAGAAAGAGGCTACTATAATAAATATGTATATGGCTGGCTATCCCATCGATGAGATATGGAGGGCATGTGGCTATAAGAGCCGTAGCAGTATCTTCAGGGTGCTCAATGAAAATAATATTAAGTTGAATCGTGGTAAGCATTCGGGGCCAATCAAGAAATGGAGTGAAAGGAAGAATCCGATAATTAACCGCGATAAGCAGGAATCATCAGAGTAATAATATTAAAAGTAATATATATGGCTTTCAATAAACAACAACTTGTAAAAGACTACAAAGAGGCATTTGGACATAATGCGGCACTTCCTATTGCTTTCTGGCATAGCGATACGCCTATAGCAGAGCCGGAAAAGACTGGAGGCTGCTTCATCCCCGTCTTAGAGGATGCCAGATGTGGCTATCCAGTTAGCTTGGACGCTGAGACCATGCTCTGCGGAGGCGGGAAGTGCTATTGCGGACTGGCTCCACTGCCAGCCTATGTGCCTACTTTCGTTTCCGAGAAGGAGCATTATAAGGCAAGCGCGGAACTGGTGGAAAAGGCTATCAGCCACATGGACATTCAAGTAAGCCCGTACAGATACATCAATTTCCAGAGGCTCGACCTGATGGATGAGGGCATAGACTATTACGGCGTTCTGATATTTGCCAGCCCCGATGTATTGAGCGGATTGGTATCATGGGCATATTACGATAATGCCTCTCAGGATGCCGTTGCCGTTCCTTGGGGAAGCGGCTGTTCTGCAACGATCAGGGCGGTTATCAGGGAGAACGAGCTGATGGGAAGACAGTGCTTCATCGGTTTCTTCGACCCGTCAGTGCGCCCGCATGTAAACAAGAACGAGTTGATGTTTGCCATTCCGAAGAGCCGCTTGGAGGAAATGGCAGAGTATATACGTGACACATGCCTGTTTAAAGGCAAGGCATGGCCGAAAGTAAGAGAGAGAATAAACCCGGAATAAAAATGAGTGATATTGAAGCAATAGTAGTTATCGTCATCGTAGCATGGATAGGCAAGCACGTCCTTAAAGGGATCTTCGGATTCCACTCACGCTCGGAATACAGGCGAGACAGGTGAAATCCATGCCGATGAAAAGGTATTATTAGTAATACGGTAATAATATTACTTGTGATACGATAATAATATTTCTATATATACGATAAGATTATTACTTTAAATACGATAATAATATTACTTGTAATATCCTCATAACAGAGTAAACAGACGGAATATATTATTTGACGAGAATTACAAAGAAAACATAGCATCAAATGCAGATAATAAGAGCAACAAAGACAGCAGAGCAAGCCGGAGCCTACTATGTCCGCATACAGGCAATGGCACGCAAACACCAGATTACGCTATATGCTGAGTTTGACGAGCATGATACGCCAGAGACCAAGTATATTGTGGTCGTTGATGACTATCTGCCAGTAGCCACTTGCCGGTTGTATGCCATAGACAATGAACGGGTAATGCTTGGAAGGATTGTCGTTCTGCCGGAGTATCGTCATCAGGGACTAGGAACGCTTGTAGTTCAGGAGGCTGAGAAGTGGGCCGAGGAACTGGGCTATCGTACATCTGTACTGGAGAGCCGTGACAACAAGATTCATTTCTATGAAACGATGGGTTATGTTGCAGATTACTCGCAGAAGATAGTCGGTGAGACTTTTACATGTTACAAAATGGAGAAACAATTAAAATGAGAAAAGCAAGTAGAGCAATGGATGCAACCTTCGCCTTGGAGGTATTGGATAAGGCACCGTATATAACCGTCAGTTTCACCCGGTCAAATGGTACGCCTTATGGTGTACCCCTGTCGTTAGCTCGCACAGACGATAAGACGTTCTATTTCCATTGTGCCTTGGAGGGTGACAAACTGGACTGCATAGCCGCCAATCCGACAGTGGCTTTGTCGGCTGTAACCAAGTGCGCCCCAACAGTTGGCCCCAAGGATGGCAGTTTCACGCTCCAGTATAAATCGGCAATGGCTGTTGGCAAGGCTGAGATGGTGACAGATAGAGACGAAAAGATAGAGGCACTAAGAGCCATCTGCCAGCGTTTCCTGCCCAAGCACATGGATGCTTTCGACGATGCCATCAAGCGTAGCATTGAACGTACAGCCGTAGTGAAGATTACCCTGACAGAGCCTCCTACGGGAAAGCGGAAACAGTATGACAAGGAAGGTGAAGAAATGAAATGGCAAAGAAAGGAATGAATATGGATACAAGAAAACTCATAGCAGCAGAAAAGAAAAGATGCAATAGTCATAATTGCGCACAGGCCATTCTGCATACCTATTCTGATGTTGCAGGAATAGATGAAGAATCCGCCATGAACATTGCTGGTGCCTTTGGTGGCGGCATGGGAAATTTGGAGGGTACTTGTGGCGCCCTTGTAGGTGCTGGTCTCGTCTTGGGATTGGTTAATAAGGACAAGGTAAAGTCAATGAAACAGATGCGTCAGATAATGACGAAATTCCAGCAAAGGAATGGTGCCACCCAATGCAAGCTATTGAAAGGTGTCGGAACAAAGGTGGTACTTCGTGAATGTCCTGATTGTGTAGCCGATGCAGCAGAATTCTTAGAAGAGCAATTAAATCAAGAATAGGAATTATGACAGAGCATTTTGAAGATTACATCGTTCAACTTATAAGGCTCTCTGAGGAGCATACCATCGCTTTCAAGGAAGAGATGCAAGAGGCCTTCGAGCACGGTTTCAAATCTCATTGTCATGAAAATGCGGATGCCGACGACGATTCAAACCTATGGCAGGTTTTACCTGATAAGGACTTCTATCAGTCATTAGAGGCAGAAGGTGCCGAAGCCTACGAAGCCGTCAACGAGGATGGCCAACGTGTGGGCGGTGCCATCATTACTGTGAATGGTACTGTAGGAGAGTTGGCATTCCTCTATGTGAAAGTGGGTGTTCAGAGCAAGGGTATCGGCCAGTCCATCTGGAAAGCTATAGAGGCCATGCATCCAGAGATAGAAGTGTGGGAAACCTGTACCCCGTATTTCGACCGCCGGAATATCCACTTCTACATCAACCGTTGCGGATTCCATGCCGTTGAGTTCTTCAATGAGCATCACCCTGATCCCAATATGCCTGAGCAGTTTGACCAGGAGGACGGTCTTTTTAAGTTTGAGAAAAGAATTATTTGATAATGAAAGAAGAATGTTTGATTTGCAAGGCATCGTTGGAGTATCTGGAAACGGATGAACTCATGGAGTGTGCAATATGCCACAAGAAGGAGAACAGCAAGACTCGCTGCTGCAAGCGCGACTCCTATCTTATAGCGAATAGCGTAGGCTTAAGCAAACGCGGCGATTGTCGTGGCGCATTTGTTGTTGATAGATACTATAGCCATAATCGGTCGTTATGTTTTGCTTCGTCAAGCTGAGTATGTCTCTGGCCTCTAAACGTAATGTAAGCGCATTGTCCTTCAGAAAACTCTTCTGTACAGCAGCCGTCAGATTATGTGAACATGTAGTGAGACGTTTATTCCATTCAGGATTTCCAGTTGTAACCAGATTGTAGTTCAGTTCCACTTGCCAAGCGTGCTTGAGCATCAGCGGATTGATGATTCCTAAATTGATGACCGGCTGGTAGGAACAGTGAGTGATCGCATTGATAGAGACCGTCCAATTCGGGTGGTATATACCCCAGACAGGTGTATAGCTCGCAAAGGCACTCATCTGATTGATGGGCTTGTCGTGATTGACTGGATGGAACAAGATGGTACTGCCTTCATTTAGTAACGTTACGTCGGTTAAGACGGCACGCCTGCGATGCTCATAATTCAGTCCACACGCCAATTGGCGATACCGCAACTGAAGAGACAACTCATGCTTGACTTCTGTTTCTAGACGTGAGTTACCTTGCGATAGCGAATAGCGGTTAAGATATACGGTGGCATCGTTGGTTTCTGTAAATTCAGGCCGGCGGGTCTTCATGGCGTAACTCAATCCGAGTTGCACGCCCTTTATCTTCACATGATAGGAAAGCGATGGAAATAAATAATTCTCCCTGGCACGAAATACAGAGTCCTTAAGGTGGTCGTCAAAACGTCTGTACTCGTGTTCGTATCTCAAACCGGCCACAAGCGTTCCACGGGTATCCATATCCAGGTGATACTCCATGTAAGCAGCATAAATATGTTGGTACATATCTTCGTTTACTCCTGCGATACCACTCAGATTGTTATCATTAGTATAATAGCGGTGGAAGAAAGACATATCTGTTCCAACGCGCAGATTTCCTTTCCATACAGGATGTGCGCCATAGGCTTTCACGTTATACTGCTGACTTTCCGAGTTGGTTATCGAAAACATCGTCTGGCCGCTCTCGTCTATACGATTGCGCTCGGTATAGCGGTAGTTATAGGTATCGAATTGTGCACCAATTTCCGATTTACCAATATGCCCAATGTATTGCGTATTAGTCCATCCGCCTATCACACCTGCACCAGGGGCAAAGGCCCGCGTGTGGGTCTCAGTGTGTAGTGTCTCTACTGGTATGCCGTTCAGCGACAAAGCGTTATCGCTGAGTACAATAGTTGTATCTTGTAACTGCTGCTCCAGCATGGCCTCCAGCGAGATGGTGTGACGCTCGTTGACTTTCCAGTTTACTCCAAAGAGGTAATTAAGATTGTAGCCTCTGTATCGGAAGTCTTGCGATCCTTGCTGTTTATACATCATACTCTGCCCAGCCTTTGATGTATAGCTTTGCTGGTCGGACGTAGAAATATCTGTAACTGAAGCGTGCCAGAAGTTAAGCCCCGCTTTCAGTTCTACATTCTTGATTCTATACCGTAGGTTGGCAGTAACAGACGGATCAATATTCTCCAGGTAATCCAGAGAATTTTCATATCGTCCGGTAATATCCCCGCTAATGCCTTGTACAAAATTCTGGCGGGTGTATATGCGAACGATGGCCATCATTTCGCCGTCGTACTCTGCGCCTGGATTCATGATGACCTCAACGCGATCTATCTGACGGCTGTTAAGACGCTTAAGCTCAACCTTTTCCTTTATTCTTCGTCCGTCAATGTAATATTCCGGTTCTCCTTTTCCTATGACTTCCAAGTTTTCTCCATTTCGCTGCATGCCCGGTGTGCGTGCTAGCATCTCCTCTAAAGAGCCTACTTCTTCTAAGGCTGACCCCTCAATGCGAGTAACTAATGCGTTTCCTTCAATCTTTGTGTTGGCGCGTGTTCCTACTACTTCCACCCCATCCATCAGCAGTGTGTCTTCTTGTAGTGTAATAGCAATGTCCTGCTTATTGCATACATCAACAGTCTGAGTTTTATAGCCAATCATTGATATTTGCAAATTACACTTGCCTTCAGGAATGTTCAGAGAGAAACGCCCGTCACTATCGGTAATAGTGCCGCCTTGAGAGCCAACTACAAGTACGCTTGCTCCGATTATTGGTTCCTTGGCTTTGTCATCACGAACCACTCCTGTAATCGTTGCGCTCTGTCCCCACACGGCACATGCGATAAATACAAATAATACAATTGCAAAATATCTTCTCATTGTTATACATGGACTCTGATTGTACTGAATCCGCTGCAAAATTACGTCCTTTTTCACAATGTAACAAATTAACACGTCATTATCAAGCTGCCTAGTTTTCTAATTCGCAGTAATACAGTATTTTAAATTTTTGTATAGAACAATATATCAAGTGGTTTTCAAGTGTTAAAACGCGATTATTTAGAGCCTAAATTTCGTTTTATCCAAATTATTTCGTATCTTTGTGCCCAAAGTCAGATAATAATATGATACAGTCATTACTCGTTTCAATACTTTTTGTTCCATTACCGTCTCTTGAGAGCGATATAGTATCGTTGCAAAAGGCTCTTGATAATAAAGCCCAATACGATATGGCCAAGGAGCAGACTATAGAAAAGCTTCGCAGCAATAGAGAGCCCGCACGACTATACGAGGCTTACAATTCATATTGTTACGACTCAGCCTACCATTACGCCCAGGAGTGTGTGGTGTTAAGCGACAGAACTGGCGATTGTAATCAAAAGGCAGACGCACGGCTTAAAATGGCATACACATATATGTCAGGCGGACTTTTTCAAGAAGCAGAGAGCGTATTGAATGGAATAGATCTGCAAGGTGTTAATACACATATTCAAATGGGATATTATTCACAACGAGGACAGTTGCTGTATAATGTAGCACGTTACCAACAGACGCCTTATCCTTCGCAAATGCGTGATTATTATGAGCAGGCGCTTAAGCTCATCCCACCCACTGACTCTATAGGTTATTGGAGCGCACATGCCCAGATAGCTCGTGCCGAGGGGCAAAGAGAAAAGACCATTTATTACTTTGAACAAGCCCTTAAGGCTGGACGAGGCATCGTGCGTAGCGAGGCCATCTCTTTCAGCTCGTTAGCCCAGGAGTATTATGAACAGGGCGACTCAGCGCAGGCACTCCACTATTGGATACAAGCAGCAATACGAGATTTGGAGTGCTCAGTCAAGGAAGTCACAGCCATGCAGCAGGCTGCATATCTATTGTTTGCGTTGGGACGATACGATATTGCTGATAGGGCTATTCGTTCGGCGTTCGACGATGCGCAATTGTTCCATGCCCGGCATCGACAGCTGGAGGTGGGCGAGATACTTCCGCTCATAGATCAACACCAGCTACAACAAATGCAGAAACAAAATTATAAGGAACGCATCTTATATATTTGCATAGTGGCTATACTTCTCGTTGGAACAGGAACATTATTGGTTTTGTTTCGCAAACTACATCATCGTAACGTTCTGCTTGTTGAAGCACAAGAGCGTAACCGGTTAGCCAATATAGCATTAGAGCAGTCTAATCATCTTAAAGAAACATATCTCGCCACCATGCTTTCTGCAGAAGCAGACCATACCAAGGCTGTGGAACGATACGTGAGGTATGTTACACGCTGCGCCCGTGAGAAAAACTGGAACGATGTACTAACCATTCCGAACTATATCAGCAAAATGTGGCACAGAACCGCTTTCTACAAGAGGTTTGATACGATGTTCCTGCAATTATACCCGCATTTCATTGATGAGGTAAATGCACAGTTAACCGAGCCGTTGGAAGCGAAACGGGGAACACTGCCAAGCGAACTTCGCATATTTGCATTGATGCGTTTAGGAATAACCAACAATGAACAGATGGCGCATATCCTATCATGTTCATTGTCAACTATCCATACTTATAAGGCCCACGTCTATTCAAGGCTAAAATGCTCCAAAGACAGCTTCCTGCATGAAACCTGTGGATGAACATATTTAATTGTATGATTCAAAATAGAGAAATAAAAGTATGAAAGAGAATAGAATCGTTTTTGTTGACTACCTCCGTATGGTTGCCTGTTTTCTGGTGATGCTGGTACATGCCAGTGAGAACTTCTACGCTGCTGACGCCTCTGGGTTGGCTGGTAATGTATCGATGCTCGCCAATGAGCAGAACCGTTTCTGGGTTGCGTTCTATGATGGAACGTTAGGCAGAATCAGTGTGCCGCTGTTTATGTTGGCAAGTGCCTTCCTGCTGGTGCCTCTCAAGCCGGGAGTCAGCATGGTTGATTTCTACAAACGCCGATTTAAGCGCGTGCTGCCACCTATGATTGTATTTATGCTCCTCTATACCTTCCTACCCTTACTTTGGGGACAGATGACGTGGGAGCAGTCGTGGACGGACTTTACGATGCTGCCATTCACCTTTCCGTCAATGGCCGGACATCTGTGGTTCATGTACCCGCTCATCTCACTCTATCTCATCATGCCTGTTGTCTCGCCGTGGTTGGAAAGGGCATCAGCACGCGATGAACGACTCTTTCTCTGTATCTTTGCCATTTCGACACTCATTCCCTGGCTTGTGCGCTTTGTGAGCAGCGACCTCTGGGGTACCTGCTTCTGGAACCCTTACTTCGGTATGTTCTATTATTGCTCAGGCTACCTTGGCTATCTGGTGATGGCCCATTACATCAGATTCCACCTTTCTTGGGATCGGGGAAAGAAACTGCGCATTGGCACTATCTGCCTGCTCGTTGGAGCAGCATTCACAGGATGGTCGTTCTGGCATGCTGGCTTACCAGGAAAGATGATTGAGACTCCCATGCTAGAATGGTCGTGGGAGTTCTGTACGCCTAACGTGCTGTGTGCCACATTCGGAGCTTTCCTACTCTTCACATGCATCAAGCAACAGCAGGCGCCCCGATGGATTACAAGTCTGTCGAAGCTCTCATTCGGTATGTACCTGATGCACCTTTTCTTCCTGAGCAATATTGCCCCCATCTTTGTCGCTGGTGATCAGTCAAACCCGCTCGTCCCAGTATGGTTGGCCATCCCCTGTATTGCTTTGCTGACGTTCTTATGTTGTGCCATCACCACGAAAATCGTTTCGTACGTGCCAGGCAGCAAATGGATTATTGGATAGAATAATAAGGAAATATGAAACCAGAATATGAAATTAAAAATACAATGAAGAAGATTTTATTAGCATTTACAATGCTGCTGGCAATGGTTGCATGCACAAATAAACCGGCGACGGCAGTTGAAGACAACGAAGTAAACAGTGAGGTAGCCTTTGAGGTGGCCAAGAATTACTTCTTTAAGAATGATCAGGTGATTCCTGAATACCCGAAAATCACAACGGAAGAGGAGTTTAATAAGCTCTTCGGTATGGCCACGACTATGGGCGAGAACGGCAAGCCTACAGCCATCGATTTTACTAAGCAGTTTGTATTGGCTATCGTTCTGCCAGCAACAGACTTCGCAACGGAAATCAATCCTGTAAAGGTGGAAGAAAAAGGCGACTCGCTTCTCTATACTTACGATGTGAAGACAGGCGAGAAACAGTCATTCAGTATCCAGCCCGTTTCCATCATTATCCTCGATAAGCAATACGAGAACAAAAGAGTTGTGCTTGTCAATGAACGGGAAACAACCTATTTTCCAGCCATCGACCGCTATCTGACTGATTCTATAGGCAACCAATATGCCAAGGGGGAACATTGCGTACCCATCCACAGCATCGTGAGAGTTGACGAGCGTAATTCAGAGGACATTCTCGTATGGGGCGATTTCTGGGTTTTCAACTACAATCAGGTGGGAGACACCCTGAAATGCGTCTCTGGAGGCAGCCATCCTGGACTGATGCACATCCGACAGACAGAAAAGGGCTTTGAAGTGACAGCCTTCGATCAGGTAGAGGATGGCTCCAGATACTTGCCTACGGCTAAAAAGATCTTCGGTGACAAGTTCGATGCCTTTAAGACCATCAACAGCGATGAGAAGAATCTTGAAAGACTGAGAGCAGAGGGGTTGGCGACTTATGCCAAGAAAAACGGCCTCGCAGTGACTCTGTATCAGGACTATGGCTGGCCAGCCAAGAAACTAAAGGAATAAATATGACGACAATGAATAGACCAAATCCCAACGAGGTATTTCCAAATCCTAACCTGCCACGACTTTGTTTTATCAAGAATGTGGTAAAGAATCCGCGTATCATCATCGGTGACTATACCTATTACGATGACGTGGATGGTGCTGACCAATTTGAGAAGCACGTCACACACTTCTATGACTTCATAGGTGACAAGCTGATTATCGGGAAGTTCTGTGCTATTGCCAAAGGCGTAGAGTTTGTGATGAACGGGGCCAATCATAGGATGGATTGCGCGACCACCTATCCGTTCTACATCATGGGAGGTGATTGGGGAAGTGCTATTGCGCCAGTGAAGGAGGAACTACCATTGAAAGGCGATACCATTATTGGCAACGATGTTTGGATTGGTCAGAATGTTACAATCATGCCAGGCGTACATATCGGCGACGGAGCCATCATTGGAACTAATTCGGTTGTCGCTAAAGATATTCCTCCGTATGCTATCGCCGTTGGGAATCCCTGTCGTGTAGTTAGGAAACGTTTTGACGATGATTTGATAGATATTTTGCTTAAACTCCGATGGTGGGACAAGAGCATTGAAGAGATAGAAAACCTCATGCCGATACTATCGTGTAGCAATTTGGAGAAGGTCAAGGAAGAGCTGAAGACAAGACTATGATTATACTGATAACAGGTGCATCACTCACAGGTAAGACCCTTCTGGCACAGCGGATGCTGGAAGAGTATAGAATACCGTATGCCAGCATCGACCACCTGAAAATGGGGTTGATTCGTAGCAGAAAGACCGACCTTACACCAAAGGATGACAAGGTATTGACTGTTTATCTTTGGCCGATTGTTAGGGAGATGATAAAGACTGCGATTGAGAATCGGCAAAACCTTATTGTGGAAGGCTGTTATATTCCCTTTGACTGGAGGAAAGATTTTGATGAACAGTATTTGCAATCCATCCGGTTTGTTTGCCTTGCGATGACAGACAGTTTCATTGATGCTCATACCGATGATATTAAGAATCATGCTTCTGACATAGAAACCAGACTGTATGACGTGGACTTCACATCAGAATCTCTGAAAGAAGACAATCATTACTATATCAATGGCTTTGCTCAATATGGAGAGCCAGTAATGTTGATAGATACGGACTATGAGGATACGATAAAATCTATTCTGGGAAGATAAACTCTGTGAAATGCTGCAACAATGACTCTGACCTACGTATTCCATAGTTGTTTCGTGCTGGAAACGGATAAGTCCATCCTGATATTCGACTACTGGCTGGACTTGAATAGTGTCGTGCCACCGTTCTTGAAGAAAGATAAGCCTGTCTATGTATTCTCCAGCCATTTCCACGAAGACCACTTTAATAGTGTCATCTTCGAATGGAGGAAGCAGCGGGAAGGTATCACCTACATTCTCTCCAAGGACATCTACAAGCATCGGAGAGCCAACAAGGAAGATGCTGACGTATGGCTGGCCAAGGGTGGCACATGGTCTGACGGCTCATTATCCGTTTGGGCATTAGGCAGTACAGACAGCGGTGTGTCTTGGATTGTTGAGACTGAGGGTAAACGAATCTTCCATGCCGGTGACTTGAACAACTGGTATGCGAGATTCCTACCTGAAGCCGTACCAGGTGAGACGATCTATAGCGAGGAGTTTGACGAAGACATTGACCCGATAGCTCATGAAAAGCAGTACTTGGGCGAGCTGAAGGACATTCGTAAGATAGCCGACAGCTTCGATGTGGTGATGTTCCCCATTGACGGGCGCATTGGCAACGGCTATACCCTTGGTGGCCGACAGTTCATCGAGCGATTCAAGGTCGGTCTCTTTGTACCTATGCACTTCGTGGCCAGCGGCTTCGAATCCTCATGGCGTATGAAGGAATTCACGGATGAAAAAGGTATTCCATACTGGGAGATCAGCAAGGAAGGAGATACAATTGAACTAAAGGAATAATACTATCCTTTCCTGCGTCTTTTCTTCTTTCTCAGGAAGTTGACGGCCACTTTCAGACCAGTTTCGAGAGCCAGATTGTATGTCGGGCATTTGGCTGTCTCGCGCATCGTGCCGTTTTTACGGTTGATGATGACAGCATAGAACTTGCCCACCTCATTAAAGAATATTTCACGATACACCAGCACATCCATCCTCTTGCGTCGGCCTATCCAAGCTTGTACCTCCTGAAGAGAGGGCGCAAGAAGAAGATTCTCCTGATATTCAGTCAAGTCACCATCGTTATAACAGAATGGAGTCACATCAGAGAATCCCAGTTCCTTCAGGGATTCTGCCATGCTTACGCTCACTATCGGTAGAACTGGTGACATTCTCTGTTACTCCTATACAATGAATATTTGGGTACAAAATTACAAAAAACTGAGGACTTTTGAGTATTATAACTTTCAGAAATGAAGTTTTTCTGGAATTATTCTCAAAAAAAACATAAATCACAAGCCTTGTGAATGGCAATATAGGTAATAATTGACCAATATTTCAGAATTATTTCGTATCTTTGTAGCAAAATTAAAATATCATTGAATGTTAATGCTCAAAAAGGTATTCAACTATGTCATCATACGATTATAATATCACGTATAGTGGCAATCAAGCCACGCTAATTGTCCACACCTTGCGTCATGGTGATGTGCGACTGGTTTTTGACTATTTACAAATGCCAGATGGGAGCAAAAGTTACCACTATGACTGTTTTAATTTGTCGGTCAGACAGGAAATGCAGGCCCTCTCTGACGAAGAAGAACTTGCCCACGACATATCAACAATCATGTATCTTTATGAAAATTTTAGTGGGCCAAACCAAGACTTCCTTATTGACACATTTGACACAGTAATCAGCAACCATATCAGACAGTTTGGAAGGCTCATTGATACAGATTTGTGTTCTACAATTGCTTACATGGGATTATGTCTTAATGCCATGGCTGAGAAAGAGCCAAATGGAGAGCCAATGACCCAAGAAGGCAAAAATCGTTTGCTCAATGTGTTATTTGCAAGGACTGAGGAGAAATTTGGAGATTATTTCTATTTAACGAGATATTCCCGTACACCAATGGGATTAAGGCCATATTTGGTTAGTTTTAATGATTTCAAAAAGAATTTGTAGCATGAATACCTTATCAGACAAAATCATCAACTACGCCAAAGATGTCAATAATCATGGCAATGGTGTAATCTATTATAAAAACAAAGATCATGGGCAGTACGAGATGGCAGCATCTTTCTTTTCTCATGCTATTGGCGATTTATACAACATAGTATATCAAAATGGAGGTAAGACACTTATCAATTGCCCTGACGATTCCATGAAAGAGATAGGCATGGCATATATGAAAATTGCCCAGCTATATAAAGCCGGCAGTCAGGATTGGTATGTGAACTCGGTTTCTGCAGAGAACGCTTTTTATTGTCTGGTCAGATATTTCAAAACCACTGGGGACAGCAGTTCATTACCTTATTTATATATATTATTAAAGGAGAATAAAGACCTCCTTGAAGACAAATTTGAGCAAAGCTGGAAAAAGTTGAATAGCGACATGTGCAACATGCCATTTGGTCTTGGGCTGTCGGGGGACGTTATGTTATCTGCTTGCCTCAGATATTATCACGTTTATGTGATGAAATATATTTTATCCCTATCTTACAACATCAATGAAGGACGGCCACTGGTCGAAGACAAGACGTTTGCTTTCCTATATCCAAATTTCAAAGAAATAGTCAGTTCCTTTATGAAGATGTATGCAAATTATGACAAAGACGAATATGCCAGAGACAGAGATAATTTAGGAAAGACTTACTTCGATACGATATACAATTTATGTAAGAATGTCCTATTAGAATATTAAATATAGACTCCTATCTTGAAATCTCGGATAGGAGTCTTTCTTATAAAAGGTAATCCCCTCCCCAATTCTTAAAATTTGTATAAATCCATCTTCATTGTGTATATTATACGCAAAGAAAAGTTAAATCTGATACTTCATTGTGTATTTTTTACGCAAAAGATTTGGAGCGTATTTATATTTTTCATACCTTTGCGTCAGATTTACACAAAGTAAGTTCAAAACAGTATTAATTTAAACAATAATTATTATGAGTATTTTCAATTTTTGGAACAAGAAGAAAGAGAACAGTTCTGCAATGATTACTACATTGCCAGTTATGAACCCGTCCATGTCGGCTGCTGAAGAAGTTGAGACTAATCAGGAAGCTCCTGGTGCCACGACAGAAAAGAAGACCCTGACAGTATCTTATGCTACAGGATGGCCTATCGATGTTATCTATGGTTATTTGCATAAGAACAATGAAGATAAGGGATTCAATGATGCGATGGTAAAAAGTGACCTCACCTTCCGTGACATGAATATGAACATTATCAGGAATAGGATTCTCATGGTCTTCAGAGAGATTAACCTGAATTATGACGTAATGAAGCGTGATCTGGAGATTCGGATGGACACATGCAGTGCAGCCGGATTACTCTCAACGGTATCAGAACTGGAAAAGACAATGTCAACTATCAAGGCTCACAAAGCAGAATTAAAGGAACTGGAAGAGGACTTCAGAAACAATGAAAAAGAAGCTTCCATTCCCTTGCAGTCCTATGAATGTGGTTTCCTGAGAGGTATTGCTACTATTGCTCTGGGGAACGCAGGTAAAGCTACGACTATTCCACAGATAAACATTCCAGAGACTACCAACCTGGCAGCAACAGCTTAAACACGTATTAGAGAGATTAGGTAACAGGAAGTTAAATCATTAAAATATAGTAGTTATGAATTGGTGGATTTTATTCGGATGCAAACTGACAGGTTGGAGTTCAGAGGTTTTGGCCCAGTGTTCAGAAGCAAGTCGCTCGCAGTTGAGCAAGTATACATCAGCGTTGTTAATCCTCATATTGATCTGGGGTGTAACAGGATTCTGCTTTGCACAGAGATATATCGGTTTACCCTGGTGGGCATGCCTTATCGTCTCTCTGTTCTTCGTAACAATTGTCATCATGATTGAGAGGCAGATAATCCTTGCCAGTGAGAAGAAAGTTTCCATGGTGGTATTCAGAGCAATCATTGCCTTTATCATGGCAATTGTAGGATCGACCATCTTTGATCAGACGATGTTTGGCAAGGACATTGACAAGCAAATGACTAACACTATTGAAATGCAGGTCGCAGAGCTGACTCCACAAAGAGTTCGTATTATAGACGAGAAGCTGCAAGCACTTCATACAGAAACAGACTCTTTGACAAAAGTGAATGAAGAACTTCAGGCTGACGTCAATGCTCATCCTTTCATTATACAAAAGAGTGTTAGTAGGACACCAAATAAGATTACCCTACCCGATGGCACAGTCAAAACGGAATATCTTTCATCTGTATCTACAAATCAGGTTGAGAATCCAAAGCAGAAAATCATCGACACAAATAGTAAGACTCTTGATAATTTGAGATCTCAGGAACAGATATGGATTCAGAAGAAACAGACCATTGAAGAAGATACCCGTAAGGAATGCAAAGAAAGTGTAGGATTCTTGGAGGAACTGGAGGCAATGTGGGATATTATTACAACCAGAAAATTAGCCGGAGGTTTCTATGCAGTATTCTTCTTCCTTCTGATGAGTCTGGAGCTATTCGTTGTCGTAAGTAAAGTCGGTGATCGAGAGTGTGATTATGACGCAGCAATCAAAGGAGCGCAGCGTGTGAGAATAGCACAGTTCAATAATACCTTCAACCGTGTAAATAATCAATAGGATATACTGAGTACTTCATAATAATTGTTGATTGGTGCGTCTGCTGACGTGTTCGGTGGGCGCACTTTTTACAAAAACGAAGTCTTAGCGTAAAAAATACACAATAAAATTTGTTAGTTCAAAATAATATGTTTATCTTTGCAGCGTAAAAGGTTCTTTAAACAATTACAGATATGATATTCAACGAGAAAACTAAGAAATGGGAATCTCCCTATTGGCATCCAGCTGTTACAACAGATGCTGTAGTGTTTGGCTTCGACAAAGAAGAGAAATCACTCCAGGTACTCCTTATCAAGAGAGGTAAAGCAAAATCTGGTGAGACTCCTGCTTTCGAAGGCTATTGGGCATTACCTGGTGGTTTCCTCCAACAGGATGAACCAACCGACGAATGTGTCCACAGAGAATTGTTCGAAGAATCATATATGAAACTGTTTGATAATGACAAAGGAATCAAGCCAGAGTTTATCGAGCAATTGAAAACCTACTCAGCACGCGGCAGAGATCCTCGTGAGTTTGTTATAACAGTCGCATATTACGCGCTTGTAAAGAAAGAGAAATACGCTATCAAAGGAGGAGATGATGCAGCTGAAGCTAGATGGTTCCCTATTAACGAAATACCAGAACTAAAGCTTGCATTCGATCATGCTCAAATCATTCAAGATGCAATAGAAAAGCTTCGGGAAAGGATTCACTTCGAGCCAATAGGTTTTCAACTTCTAGACAAGGAGTTTACGATGCCCCAATTGCAAAACATATACATAGCTATCTTAGATCCTGCTGAGGAGAACAAAAGCCTGCAAGACAGAAGGAACTTCCCCAAGAAGATGCAGAAGCTGGGGTATATTAAAAAGGTTATAATCGATCAAAAAGAAAAGAAACTAACCGGAAATCCCTATCGTTCTCCACAGTTATACACTTTCGATCAGGAGGCATATGCTTCTGCAAAAAAGTTAGGTATGAGATTAGAATTCTAAATATATATTTGTTTGGGCCTCCCTCATCCAGGGAGGTTTAAAAGGCGCAAATTATCAATGCGTAATCATTACACATTGACTCTCGAAATACAGAGTCATCCTCTGTTACTATACCCAAATTTACATTGCGTAACAATTACACAAAAGGTTTGATCATTTTAAAATTCAACTATTATGGAAAGGTATGATGACATTTATTTAGAAGAAGAGTTTGATGAAGAGTATGACAACGAGTACGACGACGAATACTCTTGTGACGGAGGCTATGAGTGGACTGAAGAAGACTCATGGGACGCACTGACAGACGGCATGTATGGAGATATGCCTAGAAACCCAATGGAGTACGATGCTATGATGGACGCTATGGGATTCTAATAAAAATGTTCGGGTATGAAAGAGACAATCACAGAACCAAAGCATGAAAAGTGCTCGATTCTCCTCAACGAAGTCAGGGAGAAGGTTCGTATGCTGAAGGAATATGGCTGGCGGGACGATGAGATCGCATCAGCATTGCGCGGCGAAGTGGTATTGCCTCTACTCAAAGTTACTCGTAAAGGTGAAATTCTTTTAGGCGAAACCAATACTGAAGTAAAGATGGAGCCATTAGTGAAAGCGGTGTATCTGCTGTATCTTAAGCATCCAGAAGGTATCATCTTTAAGCATCTTCCTGAACATCGTCGAGAATTAACCAGAATTTATGAGAGCCTTCGTCCATGGGGGTTATCTGATAGGGCTATTCATAGTATTGAAGATGTCACTAACCCCCTTCTCAATTCTATCAATGAGAAATGTGCAAGAATACGCAGGGCATTTCTCAAAGTGTTGGATAAGGATGTTGCCGAGTTTTATTGTATTACCGGCTTACGAGGAGAGATTAAAAAAATCACATTACCAAGAGATCTTGTGAGCTGGGAACAAAATGATTAATTCACAAGCCTTGTGAGGGCAGATCCTTTTGTTGAGAGTAAAAATGAGAGTAAATTTGCAGCAAAAAGAACAGTATGGAATATCATATCATTACAATATTAGCAATTGTCGTCATATACAATCTATGGCGTTACTATCATGAGGACAAACAGCCTGACTATTGTTCTTTAACTGGTAGTGACGATAATAGTGAAACTGTGACTGAAACAGAAACAACTAGTGCGATGGATAATAATGAAATCCCCAAAGAGGCAAAGCCAGCAACAAAAGACCTGGCATATTCGCTCCTTCATAAACTTGGCTGTGCGCCGGAAGAAACCGAAGATGGAAGAATCAAACTTGAATTCCAAGGAATAACCTTTCTTATGGAAGCTGTAAACGACTGTCTATTTGTCAACCTCATTTGGCCCTGGTGTCATAGTTTCTCGATCTTTGATATTGACGAATTTGCAAGAGTTCGGAAAGTCGTTAATGAGATTAACATGAATAGTTCATGTACCGTTTTCTACATTCCTAATCCCGAGTCTGATGAAGTTGCGGTACATATCAAGAAACATCTTCTTTTGACTCCTCAGATACCAAATATCGAGGAATATATGAAAGTAATGTTCCGAAGTTTCTTTGTTGCTCAAAGAGAATTGGTAACAGAAATTGAGAAATACAGACTTCAAGAATGCGAAAAATAAAAAGTACAATTATGAAACAAAAAGAAATTAAAAATTTTACCCCTGACTACATCGATAGTCTTATGCCAGGGCAGGTATTTGTCTTTGGAAGTAATATGATTGGATATCATTCTGGGGGAGCATCGTTGATGGCCATGCAGCGATTTGGTGCCATCTGGGGACAAGCAGAAGGGCCACAGGGAGAGTGTTATGCAATTCCTGTAGACATCAGAGGGGAAGCCGTTGATAATGTCTCCAACTATATGAAGCGGCATATCAACAAGTTCCTTTTATATGCCAAGAATCATAAGGAGAAAACATTCTTAGTCACCAGAATAGGATGTGGAGCAGCCGGCTTCGAGGAGGAGTTCATGGCTCCATTCTTCAAAGAAGCTCTGGAGATGGGTAATGTAAGCCTACCGAAATCGTTTGTGGAAATTCTGCAGAAAAGTGAGACTGTCAAGAAGAGCGATTCCGTTCAACGTGTATTCAATTTGATTATTCTAGACGAAAGCGGTTCCATGTCAACCATTGCAAAGCAAGCGGTGAGCGGTCTTAACGAGACATTCCAGACTATTAGGAATGCTCAGAAGGAACACCAGGAACAGCAGCATTTCATTTCGTTCGTAACGTTCAATAGTGCAAAAATCAGGACTGTGATGAACCGTCAGGCGGTATCAGTCGATAAGAAAATGAAATGGACTGACTATAAGCCTGATGACTGCACTCCTCTGTTCGATGCAATGGGACGCTCTCTGAATGATCTCAAGAATCATGTCAGTGACGAAGATGTTGTGTTGGTAACAATCATCACAGACGGTTATGAAAATGCTTCAAGGGAATATAGCGGACGTGACATCAAGAATCTTGTTGCAGAACTGAAGAAAAGAGGATGGGTCTTCGCATACATCGGAACTAATCAGGACGTAGATGCTGTTGCAGATGATATGGGAATCAGAAGCAGGATGAGCTATGAATATTCTGACAGAGGTGCTTGCGACATGTTTGAAGCAGAACGTAGTAGTAAGAGGGCCTTTTTTAATCGTCTTTCACGTTATGGGAGGTCTATTGTTGAAGAAGATTTGGACTATTTTAGTCTAAAAGACGATGAGGAAGAACCAGAGAAAGAATCTGATATCACATGGGACGTGAAAGAAGAGAACAAGCCTTCTTCTGATATAGACAATCAAGGTGATAACAAGAACGACACGGAGGGAAGCGATCAGCAGTTAGATACACCTACCTCAGATACGGGAACTGATGAACCCGAAAAGCCGGAAGGATTTTGGGGGAAAATGAAAAACTTATTAAAGTGATATGTCATGACAGATTACGAGTATATTATAAAGCAGATAAAGTTTTTCCATTATAAAGGATGGGAAGATGGAGAACTAAGAAAGTGTGTGGATATGTTACCAAATCTGTCACGTCAAGAATTGGTTTCTCTCTACAGAAGCAAATGGACTCTGAATGATAAGATTATCAGGGAAACTATCTTCAATCTCCTTTTCAAAGACCAGATTGGCAAACGTGAGGTTCGAATAAAAGAAATGGATATCGACCAATTGATTGAAGAATTCAGAGACAAGAAAAGTGGTAATGTCGCTCTCATTCGCAAAGAATTGCGTGATCGCTATAAAGCTGGCAAAGACAAGCAGAAGATCGCCATATTATTCGAAGGTGGTACAAAAAGTGACCAACAATGGATTAAGGCGAGAAAGCGGGAAGAGCGTTATGGTAAAACTGAGAATAATTATCAATGGAAGAAACCATGGCATAAATGAGTATTGAAGAGGTTATCGACAGAGCCGTACAAATGAATCAATCCATTGAGATTGAATATTGTACTCGGGCCGGAAGGGTATTTACATGCTGGATATCGAATATTGAGTATTCTCGATACTATGGCGGCTTATATATTCAGGCGTATCGCCAAGATCTCAGAGCTGACAGGACTTTCAAAATAAGTAGAATACTGAGCGTAAATGGCCATTCTTTCTCACGAATATACTGGAATCAAATTGGTGATGATTTTAAAAGATTATATTAAAATGGAACATGTCTGCGACATCATAGAGGAAACAACATCCGCAACAATATGTCCAATTTCAACAGGATTCAAGTTCCTCGACACTATTATCGGGGGCTACTACCCAGGTGAGTTGACAACGATATGTGGAGAGGAAGACTGTGGCAAAACAGCTTATGTCATTTCTCAATTGAACCACATAGCAGTTGACCAACACATTCCGACTCTCCTTGTTATGAACAACATGTCAAAGAGAACATTCCTTTCTTGTATGGCTGCATATTATTGTTCAATTGAGACATATAATGTGAATGCCATCTTAGACTCAGAGGAGCACAGGGAAACTGTTTGTGAGTATTTCGAGAAGTTAAAGGATGCGCCGCTCTATGTGATAAGTGAATCGTTCCTTAATTCAGAATTGCTCACTACTGGGATTGATGGATTCATTCAAGCCCATAATATCAAAATAGCTTTTTTTGATGAATCAAATGGTGACTTTGATTATTCAAGGACGAAACAACTAAACGTTTGCAAATTAAAGACGCTTGCCTTGAAAGCGAACATTTCTGTTGTTGCGACCACTTGCATATGGAATGATAGAGAGGGTATGGAGGGAGTTAGACCGTTCTTGCAGGATTTGTACTTCAGTAGCGAATTACATGGCCATGATACCGTCATAGGGCTTATAAAATACGAGCGTCACTACATTTTTCAAGATGACAATGGCCGGGATTTGCATGATACAATACACATGGAAATCCTAAAAAGGAAAGGCAGGGTAAAAAAGCGAAAGTTCTTAATACCTTATGGGTATTTATACTATAAAGACTATGCTGAAAAAGAGAAAAAAGCTTTGGAAGCATTCCGGAAGTCAAGTGACTATAAGATAGATACCCTTATTCAAAAATTGGATTTAACTCTTGATAAGAATGATATATTACCGTTTTAAAATATTGACAACATGAATAATATAAAGATGTTAGGAGCCTTGGTTGGGGACATCATCGGTTCCGTTTACGAATTTCATAATACAAAGTCAACGGATTTTGAGCTCTTCCATGGAGCCAGTAAGTATACAGATGATTCTGTTATGACACTTGCTGTCGCCAAATGGTTAGTTGAGGATGAAGCCCATACACTTCACTATCTGATCTACTGCATGCAAGAACTTGGGAACAGGCATCCTTATGCAGGATATGGTGGCCATTTCTATGGCTGGCTTGCCAAAGACAATCCGCAACCCTATAACAGTTGGGGTAATGGCGCAGGCATGAGAGTTAGTCCTGTAGGATTATATGCCAAAACTCTCGATGAAGCGTTGGCACTGGCAGCCTTAACAGCCTCAGTCAGCCATAATCACCCTGAAGGAGTAAAAGGTGCGCAGGCTATAGCCACAAGCATGTTTCTCTGCAAGCAAGGAAAATCAAAAGAGGAAATAAAAGACTATGTAGAATCCACTTTTGGATATAACCTACACCGTACTATTGCAGAAATACGGCCATGGTATGAGTTTGACGTATCATGTCAGGGGAGTGCACCAGAAGCCATTATTGCCTTTCTGGAGGGTAATTCCTTTGAGGAAGTAATTCGCTTGGCAATATCGCTTGGCGGTGATTCTGATACCATCGGGGCTATGGCTGGAGCCATTGCTGCCTGTATGTATTCTATTCCAGATGAAATTGCAGAACGTTGCGACAAGATTCTGACGGAAGACTTAAGAGATATCAAAGATCGATTTTGCAAGTTAATTGAAGACAGGAACATTTAAGGCAGTACAATTATGATAGCTTGGATCGTAATAGCACTTTACTGGATAGCTTGTTGTATCTCAGTATATGTGATAAGGAATAAGAATGGCAAGGACGGCCTCCGTAAAATCACGAATCAAAAGACAAAAATTTGGGAACATCTGGTTATTGTCCTGCTATGTCCTATTGCAGTACCAATCATCCTACTTGCTTTGGCATTTAAAGCCTGTCAAAAGCTGTATTATAAAAACCGGCCGAGGCCATTGCCCAAGAAATTGAAGAAGTTCATGAAGAAGGATTGTGTTCTGGACGAGAACAATAGTACGATATCTATTGCAGAATATAACTACAAGCACGGGACAGAATACACATTGGATGATGTCTATGGTAAGGGTTATACAGATACCCTGACCGAAGAAGAGAAAGCCGATATCACTACCGAATCAAGTAAATATGGTGTATTGGAGATTCAAGAGAACATACCTAACTCTCCTTATACTAAAGCAGCAAAAGCCTTGGGAGAGGCTTTGCTTACTGGAAACTTTGAGGAATTTGAGAGCCAACTCGACTCAAATGTAGAGCATATAAGCTACAAGAAAGAAACCTTATCGGGAAAAAGTCAAGTCCTGGAGTATTGGAGGGGCTGGAGGTCTCGTTATGTAGAGACAAGGAAGGCCAAGAAATTTGAGGTCGTTTACTCAAACTACTATTCAAATGCCTGTCTTCTGATGGAAATGATGGTCGTTATGTTTTTCATAAGAGATAACAGAGTTCAGAAAGTCCTGTTAATTCAACGGCATTTGAATTCAATGATTGGCTATCATGAGGACATGCTTGATTTCCCATTTGACATTAATAGTATAAAGCATTGTCTTTCTGAATTGAGGGAACCTAATGAATTCTTTGAGCCTGTTGTTACAGAAAACAGAATCCCATGTCTCTCTTGTGGGACTCATTCCGAAAAGCTTGAATGGCATAGTTCTCTGTTTGAGTTTGGAGATATTGGTTATACTGGTATCGTGTCAATATGCCCTCATTGTCATAAGGTCGTAGAGTACTATCCTGAAGTGCGGAGTCGATATGTTGAGCCAGTAGATCCAGTAAAGGCAAAACACCCCAGATCGCACAAATCCCCCAAGTCCAACTATGAGCCAAAGCTTTATGGGATTAGGAATTTTGAAGGAGGCGACCCTCTGAAGGGGACGAAGTATGTTGAGGAGTTAACTGGCAATCTTAGGAAAGCAGCAGAAGATTCTGACTGGTTCCTGTTAAGCACTATGGGGTCACAAGACATTAATAAAGTCAAGGACTGTTATCTGAAGGCCATTGATGATGGGATTTATGAGGCAGCTAATATTCTGGGCGTATTAGCTTATAACTTTGACCAGAAATATGATGAAGGGAAAAAGTTCTTGCGTATGGCCATTGATGGTGGATCCCACAATGCCATGCTGAATCTGTTTACCATTCTATGGACAGAAGAAAAGTATGAAGATGCAATAAACCTGTTGGCAGAGGTTTATGAAAAGCCATCGCCATCATTGAAATGCCTCTGGAACAAAGCATTCTTCCACTTTATGGGTGAGGATTATGCCCATAATCCCATCAAGAAAAAAAATAAAGGAGCAGCAAAAAAGATACTCCGACTGATACTGGAGAAAGAAGGTGATATGTTCTATAACGAAGAAAAAGGAGTTTTCAAGACAGCGAGAGAATTCTTGGCATATATTGATGCTGGTAACATTTTCGCCGCTAAAGCGAAAGATTATCACTGGCGATTAAAGGTAAACCAGGACTCTTTGAAGAAGAAAGGCGATGATGCTGTCTTCTATGACCTTGACGCACTATCATTAGAGAATGGATATCATATGGGACTGCGAACAGCAGAACAGAAAGGCATGGGGGATGAATCAAATTTCTATGTGTACAATCAAAACGATGAGGAAGACAGGGAGTTGTTGAAATATCTCCATGCAGATGAGACTCCGATGGGAGCCTGGCAGGTCTACCTGTTAATGACATCCCCTACTCTGTTGCCCACATTCTGGCATGGCGGCTATATAGAGCGAAAGTTTATTTTGCAGGAGAAAGACTTATATGACATAGAACCTTTAAATTGCTATGCTTTGACAGACCTGGCAAAAAGTGACATATTGTACCCTTCTGTAGAATCAAAACGGAATGCGGACGTATTAGCTACAGATATCTATTGTTGTTATTGGAACGAATGGGAAGGACTTGTTAGAGAGCATATTGAAGTGAAGATATGTAATGGAAAAGTGATTTCCTATGAAGAAAAGGGTAAATTCGTTATATATAAGTATCATTGTGGAATCTATTTTTAAGGTATGAATTTCTTTGTTTTATTCTTCTTTGCCTACTATTCTGTGATATTCCTGATTGTGGCAATACCTTTTCTATTGTTAGTGTCATGGGCTGTCAACAGATGGCTATTGAAACGAAAGCTCAAACTAAGATATAGGATTCTTCTTTCAATAGGGGTACCATTTTTGCTTGTGGTTTTGGCTTTCTTGGATATATACTATACTCCATACAGCACTTCAAATATGGATGGCATGTTGTCACAACTTGTACCTGAAATTAAGCTTCCTCCATATAAGATAACAGAATACAGTAGTGTGTATGTTGGAGGGGATGATCTTAAGGACACATATCATATTGTATTTAAGGATGGTAAAGATGAAGCACTGAGAGGTAAACTGGATAGCCTGCTCATCATCAATCCGAAATGGAAGAGAAATGGAAACGAGTATGTTTATGATACCATATTCTTTGAAAACGAGATTGTTGATAGCATTATAGTTCGTCCGACGGAGGGGACTGCAACGTTTATAAGATATAAGTGGTAGTAATTAACAAATAAAAGTATGAACAATAATAATTCTAAAGTCAACGGAGCTGTTTACATCGTATTATCAGTCCTGTTATTGCTGTGTCTGGCACCCATGCCGTATGGATATTACCAGCTTGTCCGCTTTATTGCAGCCTTTTCCTTCGCAATATTAGCATGGCTGAATTATACCACAAGGCATACATCTTGTTTTATTATATTTGCTGGTTTAGCATTGCTGTTCCAGCCTTTCTGTAAGATTGCACTTGGAAGAACCGTATGGAACATTGTTGATATAATCGTTGCGGCTTTCCTAATATGGCTTTGGTTTAAGAGGAAACGACAAGACAATGACAAAGGTGATATTGCTCGTTCTTGATGGCGAATGGACATGGCAGATGTAATTGTATGAAAAAGAAATTGTTTATATTGATGGTTTTAGCTACTTGTGTTGGAATTGTTGTATACCAGATGCAGCCTGAGCCCTTTGTCCCAGACAATAGCAGTGGGGATTTTTGCCCCAAATGTAAGAGCAAAAATGTAGGGAAGTACTTTTATGGCCTCTATAGAGAAGAGTATGAGGATTCTGCAACAATAGCAGCAGTAAAAGAATCTCGTTTAATTCCTGGAGGTTGTGTCGTGGATGAAAGATGTCCTCGATATAGATGTAATGACTGTTCATATAAGTGGGGTTCATATAGATAATAGTTATGAAGAAGTTGATGTTAGGAATCATCATATTGCTGGTAGCTTTATTAATTGTGGGGTATCGTGGATTTGAAAAGTTCAACGACAGATATCATAAGATGCAAGAATCTTATAGGAATTTAGCATGGGAAAACAGGATGCTCCATCGCCAAATAGAGCGTTTACAGTACAGGCTTGATGATAAGAACAATGGGGATATTTGTCCTGTATGCGGTAATGACAGCATTGTTGAAGTTTTATATGGCATTCGCTATTTAGACATGACGGATTCCTGCCAAGGGGCGAAAAGATATGTATCGGGAGGATGTATGGTTAGCAAAGATTCTCCTCGATTTGTCTGTAGGAAATGTAGATACAAATGGGGTATGCTTCCCTTATATTTATCTACTGAAGACTGATGAAGGATTTTGATTGGACTATGTCAAAGGTTAAAACTATAAGAAGAATGGTGGTTTTTATTACTATAATCTCTGTGCTAATTGTAGTAAAAGTGGTTTGGGTGAAGTGTGCTATATCTGGTTACGGATCATTTGAAACTGAGAGAAAGGATATTATCCGACGTGCCAATTACCTCATCTCAAAGGTTGCCACTACACCACAGAAGTTGTTGGACGAAATGCCAAGTGTTATTGGGGAACAATTTCAGGGAGAATGGGCTATCTATTCGTGCTCTATGACATGCGCGGCCTTGGCTAATATAGCAATTCTGTACCCTGGAAACAAGGAGCTGTCAATTAAATATATTAGAGAGATTATCGACATTGCGCTGTCTGAGGAAATTAAAGAATACGATAAAATGCGTTGGGGGGAAGACCCCATGGACGGTATATATGGCAACCGAAGCCATATATCTTACTACAGTCATGTGGCGTGGATGATTAGTAGATATAAGCAAATTGGTGGTGATAACAAATATGACGGTTTGTATCACTCTCTCTGCAAGGCTATGAACAAGAGAATCTGCCAAAGTCCAATTTTCAATGCTCCTACATATCCTGGGGAGTGTATCTACATTCCAGATATGCTTGTGGCTATTGTTGCTCTGTCAAACTATGCCTATCAGTATGATGGAAAATATCAGTCAACAGTTGACCAATGGATAGAAAAAGCTAGTTCGGAGTGGATTGACCAGGAAACAGGTTTGTTGGCTTCGTTTTTAGAAGAGGATAATGGAAAGGCTCAGATTGTACTGCCAGTAAAAGGTTCCTATTCTGCCTTGAACTGCTACTATCTGTCACTAGTGGCTCCCAAGTTTGCCCAAGAGCAGTATGAACTGCTGAAAAAGAACTTTAGGCAAGACTTCTTGATTACCGGCTTGAAGGAATATCATGATAGGACTTGTCTGTTTGGCATGGATATTGACGCAGGCCCGATAATCTTCAATCTTAGCCCTTCAGGAACTGCCTTTGTCATTGGTGCTGCAACTAGCCTAGAAGATTCTGTATTCAGGAAGCAATTACTAAAGACTGCAGAGATTGGAGGAAGCTCTGTTTCATGGTTTGGAAGCACACATTATCTGTTGGCAAACATGGCATTGGTAGGGGAAGCAATAGTATTAGCAATGCGAACTTCTGCTCCTCAAACCAGAATAAACAATAAATAAGACTTAGTTAAAATGAGAACTTCTATATTATTCTTAATGGCAATATGTGTTGCAATAAACGTAAAACCCACTTGTGGAATGGGCACTGTTTATACACCCTTTCATGAAGAAACCTATGATCAAGAAGGTGATTACCTCACAGATATTGATTTTGACGGCTTTAATGAAAAGATTTGTGTTGATGAATATAGCAATGTGAAGGTTTACAAGGTTGATTGTGATGGATTATATTCAAAAGATGTATCAGCAACAATTCCTTATTGTTATTTGCGTATTCACAGATGTTGTCCAGCCCATCGAGCATATACGACAATAAACTATATGCAGAAAACCATATATACAGAAGCGCATTATGGATGTTGTGATTTTGAAATACATCAGTATAAAAAGGTCGGAGAAAGCTGGAGCGAGATACGACCGATGACACCACTTTCGATAATATCGAAAGACCTCTACCCTCCTCATCCTCTTGGATGGGTATATCACTGGAGCCGTCCTGTATGGGAATGGTAAGAATGTTTTATATGATTCATGTTAAGATTCAAGTAAATTGTATGAAGAAGTTCATTTTTAGTATTATTTGCCTCATTGTAGTAGCTATTGTTGTTGCTTCTGTCTTTCAAAAGAAAGAAGAAACAAGTAATCAAGGTACAGAAGAAAATAATGTTATAGACAACTGTGGTGACGGTTTTTATATAGAAACGCTATCCGATAAAGACATCTATTGTCCAGGAACATACGTTTGTTTAACTTATATGCCTCAGTCAAAAAGGGAATTATATGGTGACATGATTAGTTTGGCTAATAGTTATGCTATATTGAGGGCAGCATATTGTGATGCGGAATTATGGTTTAGATTTGGAATGGTGGTAAATGATTCTATTGGTCATGTCCATTTAGATAGTATATGGGATTTGGAAGCCAGAAATGCAGTAGATAAGTATGTGAAGACTCTTGTAGATATCATTCCAAGAGACACTGCACTATGGAATCAGTCAGATTCTATTTTGTGGGATAAGGTCTGGTCGGCTTACACTACATGTGCTGATAAGCTATCTAAGCGGTTCGCATTAAGGCATTATGGGAAGATTACTGAAAAAGACGTTGTTAAATACATGGATATTAAGCAGTTTATCCCCAATTACGATTCTATATACGACTTACGCCGCAAACAGTCAGAAGAAAATGAAAGGTATCTGCTACTGATGGCAGAACAGACTCCCAGTTTTGACAGAGAATGTCTTTACACCATTGAATACGCTCATCAAAGAAGGCATGAGGAGCCACATAAAGCGATTCCAATGTTAGAAAAGCTCATGGAATCAGGGAAGTTCTCTCGTTATTTGCATGAGGTATGGAGAACTTGGCGTTGCTTAAGACAAGTAGCGGAAAGCCCCTCGCGTGATGGAATGATACTTAATCTGGAATACAACAAAATGCGTTATAAATGTCTTAAAACTATCCTTACCCAAATAATGCAAGACCCTAAAGACATTTATGCCATTAACGATTTCTGTTTCTTGGCCACATATGATAATATCACTCGATATAGCGAATTCATGTTTGGAAACTCGGCACCATTGGAGCATATGATGCTTTTCCCAGAAATATTAGACGACGACAATTGAAATACGCTCAATTATCCGAAAACAAATATATAGTCCCAGAGTCACTATACAGAACTCTGGGACTTTAACTAAAAGATATATATGGAATGGCATACTGCTATGCCATGAAGTGCTTGATATTACAGACGAGGGCAACCTCACTATCGCCATTGAGAACAAACAGGAACCACGCGCAAGATGAGGATGAACACGTCAAGAATGAGGCCATAAAATCCATTCAGCGCTGGAACCACCAAGGTCGTATGGTTGCACAGTATATTCTTAACTTCTTTAACTTGACATAAAACAATAAAAGCGTGTTTCAAGCCTGGAATCAATGAAATTCACTTGACATTCGCCGCTAAATGCACTACCTTTGCAGTGGATAACATACCGAAAAGGTATTAGATTTAGGTAAAAAGATTGTTTAATTAAAAAGAAAGGATTGACTATGAAAGCGATATTAAACATTGCACTTGTTGCACACGATTCAA